>Ga0209639_1000109_pt1 | contig 130588 bp, 140 predicted proteins | sample EPASupsiteHSE605_FD_187268 | JGI IMG/M metagenome (GOLD analysis project Ga0209639, IMG submission 187268) | Bioremediated contaminated groundwater from EPA Superfund site, New Mexico - Sample HSE6-05 (SPAdes) (version 2) | ecosystem: Environmental > Aquatic > Deep subsurface > Groundwater >...
GACTTCATGAAATGGGGTAATACTTCTGTACAATGTTATTTGAATTGAAAGGTTGCCTATGTGAGTCTTCAAATTGGTATAATCTTGTCGGCTGTTCGTAAATTAAAAAAATCATGCTTCAGCTCTGTTCACCCAGCTATTAGCTTGACAAAATTCACATAATTAGATAAAGTATTGAAGTGCCCTCAATAAGCGCTCGTAGCTCAGTGGATAGAGTGACGGTTTCCGAAGCCGGAGGTCGCAGGTTCAAATCCCGCCGGGCGCACCATGATGAAATTAGCCACAACTATTGTTGTGGCTTTTGTTGTATACCAACATCTTTTGCCATTAAGCTTTACCATCGATGACTTTCGTTACAATTTCGCAAATCTCCATATGGATATCTTCCTTACTTCGTAGTTGACCATTATATACACAATTTACCATTTTCCATCCAAATGATTCCCGTATCTTGGTAGCATTGTTGTATGAGTGAACTAAGTATTCATAATTTCTTTCATGGATGTCCTTCTCAGTGTCGCCAAATTTATTAGATCTATTGTTTATTAGTTTTTGACTAAATTGTGGAGGCATATCGAGGAAAATTACACAATTAGGTACTGGAAGCTTGAACTTTACGAACTCAAAATCCCATAGCCAATTGAGATATTCTTCCCGTTCCTCGGAATCAATTATCTTAGCTGCCTGATGTACCATATTTGATGTGGTGTACCTATCAGCTAAAATGATGCCGCCATTCTGATAGAAACCTTCCCACACTTTTTTATAAGAGGCATACCTATCAGCAGCATAGAAAGTTGAAGCTACATAGGGATTGACATCATTCGGGTTATTTCCAAATTCTCCGTTCAAATACATCTTAATAAGAGCAGAGGAATCGCTCTGATAATTAGGAAATTCAACCTGCATAACTTTGTAATTGTTAGAGGATAATTTATCAAACAATAATTTAGTTTGAGTCGCCTTGCCACTACCATCTCCCGCTTCTATTACTATTAGTTTACCCTTCAAGAAAACCGACTCCTTCTTTATGCTTTATAACTACTGAAAACCAAGGTTTCGATTAATAATTAGCGTTACTTTCCTTAAATAGTCTATCAATAAAAATGCGTTTCAACAACCTTTAATAATTGTTAGTAAGATTTCGTTCTGAAATCTCAAGCACCTCTCTTTTGCCTTAAAAGTAAAAAGAGGTGCTTTTATAAACAGGTTAATTAAAATCTGTTCTCTTTTCTAGCAAGCTTATCATTACTCCTAATTCCTAAAGTCTTTTTAATTCCAAGACTTTTGACGAAAAATGCTTAAACCTGCTTAAAAAGGGATCTTGAATTGTTGAGAAAAAAATCTTCTCTCATGCCTCATATGACCACTATAGCAAATGCAAACAAAAATAAAGCCCCGGCCCTTTTTGAGCCCAGGACTTTGTTAGGTTTATTAGAGCTATTTTTATTCAATCAGGAAACATTTAAGTTTTTAAGATATAAACGTCTTTAAATATACAAAACATCAACAGCTTTGGTTTATAATGTATAGAATATTCAACTTTTATAGTTCAATTTAGTCCCTTTATGTCCATTTCTAAAGTTATAGCATTTAAAACCGTGAACTCTTGGTTCTACACAGGATTAAGACACCTTACTCATTACTCTTAATTTATCCGCAAGAAGTGCTATAAATTCAGAGTTAGTGGGTTTTTGGCGCTCAATATTCATTGAATATCCAAAAATCCGTTTGAGTGTATCTGTATGTCCACGTTCCCATGCTAACTCAATTGCGTGACGAATTCCACGTTCTACTCTACTGGGAGCAGTGTCAAACTTCTTCGCAATACTTGGATATAGTTCTTTAGTCACCGCACCTAATAATGAGACATCCTCAACTACCATCAGAATGGCATCTCTAATATATTGATAACCTTTTACATGCGCCGGAATCCCAATTTGATGCATCATCGTCGTGACTTCTACACACAGATTTAGGCCGCTTCCAACTGTGGAAACAACAATTGGTGAAGTAGAAGTATTCTGGGTAGGTGAAGACGAAGTTATGTCTTGAGTCAAAGAGCGAATACGTTTACTGAGAATATCTAAATCAAATGGTTTAAGAATAAAATAGTCGACACCTAGCATCATAGCTTGATGAGTAAGCGATTCCTGTCCAAATGCTGTTAGCATAATTATTTTAGGTCGATTTATAGTCGTCCGTGAATTGATTCTTTCTAATACACCTAAACCATCTAAATTAGGCATCACTAGATCAAGAATGATTAAGTCCGGTTCTTGATTTTGAATAAGTTCCCAAGCTTCTAAACCATTATTTGCAACTCCAACAATGATCAAATCTTCTTGGCCTTGGAGATAGTTCTGTAGCATTTGACATAAATTCCGATTATCATCTGCGACAATTATTTTTATCTTCTTACTCATTATACAATTCATCCCGCCTTAATCGTATTCCGGTCCACTATTATGGTCTTGATTACATGTTCATCTTTCCGGTGCCTTTATTATACGATATGGTGGATGTCGAAATCGCAAATAATAGGGCAACATTAAAAACCAGTTAAAAGTAGTTTAAAACCTTACCCTATGAGGATTATATGGATATTTATGGAAATATTTTTATCGCAAAATATTCTATTATTTGCATTTTAAATTAGTAGTATTCATAAGATAGCGAATTGTTATGAACGCAATCGATATTTATCAAACTGGTTAGTATATTAAAGGGTTTTAATATGTAAATACATGAATTAAAAAGAAAACTTTAAAAATAAGCATATTTAATGTTAAGTTTATTGTTATTTGTGGATATACTATGAGCGAATGGTAATAAAGAAGTTAAAAGGAGGATATATTATGATAGCTGCGGTAGACAAAGACACTTGCATTGGTTGTGGAGCATGCCCTGAATTTTGTCCTGAGGTCTTCAAGATGGAAGACGATGGATTAGCAGTAGCCTATACTAATCCTGTTCCCAGTGAGGTTGAGTCAGCTGCCAAAGATGCTGCTGACGGATGCCCGACAGATGCTATCCATGTCAATTAATGATTAGAAGTCAAAAAGCGGATGCTAAGCATCCGCTTTTTGTACTAGAAAGAAGTATAATTTTTCGATATATCTTGTCATCCATGCCAGCGCTCTTATCTTGAAGTCATGTTTGAGTCATAACTTCGCCGAGGGTTTGCACAAGCCATTTCCAGTTTTCTAACTGTCTTAATTATTTGCTTCCTCTGCTATTTCGCGCAATCCATCTATGCCAATGCGATCAATAAGACGCCCAATTCGTTCTTGAGGCTTGGCATTTTCTTTATAAAAAGTAATTACCGCATCCATGACCGACAATATATGCTCCTTCTGTAGATTTTCCATTAGGATATTCCCTGGTCTTGGCTTAACTCCACCATTTCCACCTACATACAAATGATATCCTTTACTTGTTCCCATTAAACCTAAATCCACTGAAGCTGAATCTGAACATTTATTCGGACAACCTGAAACCCCGATCTTAAATTTTGATGGTAATTGCATACCGTGATAGCGTTTATCTATTTCCATACCTAGAGATAATGTTTCCTGCAAACCCCTTTTACAAAAGGTATCACCTGGGCATACTTTTACACTCCGTACACATAAGCCTACCGCATGTCCAGGATCCATACCCAAGTCTTCCCAAATTTTTGGAATATCCTCGGGCTTTAATCCAACGATAGCAATCCGCTGGGCAGAAGTTACTTTAATTGCTTGAGCATGGTATTTTTCTGAGACATCAGCAATTTTACGTAAGATTTCCGGGGTAACTACACCAGCTGGAATATGAGGAGCAATTGAATAAGTCTTCTTATCCATTTGTAAGATACCTCCGGCTGGTTGAGCTTTTGCAGCAGCCTCCGCAGACATTTCACCTTGTTCTACAGAATTAACCTTTTCCAACAACATGTTTGGATCAATATTGTGCATCTGTGCCGCATTAGCTAAGGTTTCATTGACTGAAAAAGCACATCCCAGACAATGTAAACCCAATTCCTGCATAGCTTCCACAGTTTTTGGATTTGATGTCATGATGTCTTTTAATTTCATATCAAGTGTAAATCGCATCTACTCATCTCCTAACCATGAATGAGCATTGGCAAACAACGCGTACATACATGTTTCTCTTCACCTTGATGAACATAACTTAATACAGGGGTTAATTCACTCGTAGTTCCACAATTAGCACACTCTAACTCTGGAGCCTCTTTTTTTACGTCTTTCATCGAAATGACCTCCTTTATTATGTTTATATGTTACCAGGATAGCCTGCGCTTAAGTGTGACCTAAAACACATTTCAGTGTGTGTTTAAGCACGCTCAAAATAAACTCATTTCAGCCTCAGTTTAAACCATTAAACGACAAACTATACGGGAGACTTTTACTTAATCTTTTTATAGATCAAAGTTATTACTGATCATTCAAGAACTTATTTTTATTTGGATTCATTATCCTGAACAGTAAATATAAGAAAACACGGCTTACCAGTGGGTATACCGTGTTTCAAACTATTCTTTTTCTGTTCGGAAAGATCACTTAATAGTCAGATACAAAATTATACCAATAGCTAAGTAGACAATACCTACAAATAAGCGCAACGGTGCTTTTCTCTCTTGAGTGCTTGAATTCATATCAGTGTAAGGCCTAGACTGACCCTCCATCATGATCCCCCCCAATATACGAGAGGTCGTTGATTCGCTTTATTCCTTGAATTTGCCAACCCTTTTCTGTTTTGACTAGATTCATGGAAAATACTGCCTGTTGTACTTTTTGTACCGACGACGTCCATGAAACTCTCACAACGATATCCTGCGAACCATCCAAATCAGGATTCATAAACTCCACTTTTTGTAATGATAGCATAGGATCCTTGTTCATAAGAGACTCCCAAACCTTAAACTCGTTTTCATCCAAGGAACCCTTTGGTAAGATTAGCACGTCACGAGCTAAGTTAGTCTGGCGTAAATCCATTAACTTCCAAAATTGTTGGATTGCTGTTCTGGGAGAATTACCATATTGTGGATCGGCCAGGGTTGATATCACTGCTTGAGGTGTCTTCAAGACGATTATCGTCATTAGACAAAAGAGTGATATCCCAAGTAACCATACATAACGACTTTGACGCATAATTTCCCTCCTTGCTTGTCTCTACTATATATTCTAGGAGGGAAAAGTAACTTTCAGACCACTTTAGCCAAAAACTTTTCGTAATACATTAAGCACAAACTCCGGTAAACGAACATAGTAAATTCGCATAGTCTTTCGTCCTCCTTTGCATCCTTCTTGAATATCCATCACTTAGTGGTAATGTATGCAGACAAAGTTGGGAATGACCTTCTAAACTGATTGGTAATTCTTTACTGCCTCTTCAAGTTGAGCAACAAGCAACCGCTCCTCTTCTGTATTTGCCGTAAAATACAGTCGCCCAATAATACCTGTTATTACTTTTAGAACGTCTTCTAAAACTAATTTCTCTTTCATCGCTAATTGAGCACTCGTTTCTATTAAGGCAATGCCGAATTGATGCCCTACACCCTCCTTAATCATGCGGGTACAACTTTTTCCTAACAACCTCATAACTAAAGAGGCTTCCTGAACATCTAGTTGACGAACGGCATCAATCGTTGTCGTTAAGCCTTGAACCATACGTAATCCCACGCTATTCCAACTTACTTGTTGATTATCCATTATTATGTCCCCCCTAAGCATTCAGTTCCCGTGCCATACTATATGCCTGAAGCGTTACAAGGGTGAAAAAAAGAGCAGAGAAGGTAAATACCTTCTTTACTCTTTAATGATTCCGTTATTTAGCTATTTCGTATCTCCCTAGACAAAACGGTGCACCTGAAATGTACCGTCTCCCAAAACTCGCGTCACCAACGTGATTCTCAACTACCTCAAATGCAGGACTAAACGCCCCAAAGCCCAAGACGCAGTGAGACAAAATACCAATACTGGAAGGCGAACATGTAATGTGCCTTCTCCCTAGCAACGTCTCCTCGTTCCAAGACCCAAAGCCCAGGACACAGTGTGACACGAGCGCGAGGTCTTTACGTAAGCAGAAAAGCAAACTTCCGTTTAAGCGACCCCAGATACGGGGCAGTGTACACGGACGTGCACTGCCGCCAGTAAGCCAAGGATGGCTCATCTGGCGGGTACCCCGCTCCCCAGAGAAAAGAGCTTAAACGGTTAGTTTGCTCTGCGTCGTAAGCACCTAGCGCTGTGTCACACAAGTCCCCTCTCTATTTGCCTAACTTAGCCACTTTAAACGTTGAAACCATTAAGAAGGCTAAGATTAGCATGCTACCAAGATAAATGTACCAAGGCAACATATTTCTAAAAAAGTTTAATAGAGCCATAAAACCACCAGCGAAGGTAATTGGTACGCCAACAAAATACGTAGTAATATTAAGCATGTTAAACCGCGCTAAACGTACTGCCCCACAAAGAGCAAAAACTGCAGCAATACCTAAACCAGTATACCTTACGTACTCTGGTTGAGGATACAAGATTGCTTGATAAGTAAGGATAGCGGGTGCCACCCCAAAAGAGACCAAATCACTTAGAGAATCAAGTTCTTTGCCAAAATCTGAGCTCACAGAAAGTCTGCGGGCCACTTTTCCGTCCAAACTGTCCATAAGTACTGAAAGCACAATCATGGCAGCTGCTAAAGTATACTGTTCTTCAATAACCCAGATTAGAGCAAGAAAACCAAAGAGCAAATTTGCTAAGGTAAAGATGCTTGGGATCATGCGTGCAGTAATCGGATTTCCCCTCATTCGACACTCACCCTCCCAACTATACTAATTCCTCCTCGTACCTTATCTCCAGGACTAACCATTATTTCAACATTAGTCGGTACAAAAATCTCTGTACAAGATCCAAACTTAATTAAGCCAAATCTTTCCCCCTTGGTCATGACGTCTTCTTTATCAACCCAGCACACTATACGACGAGCGATAAATCCAGTCACTTGTGTCACTAAAATTTTTAAGTGACTATTTTCAATTCCCACAAAGTTTTTTTCATTCAGCTCTGAAGCATGACTTTTAAAAGCGGGAATCATCTTACCCGGTCGATAAGCACGAAAAACTACTTTTCCAGCCATTGGGCTACGATTAACATGGACATTAAAGACGCTCAAGAAGATTCGAACACGGATGCTTTCTCCATTAAAGAATTGGTCTTCATAGACCCTTTCTACATCCATGACTACCCCGTCTGCAGGGGAAACTAACGTTAAATCGTCAATAGGTATTTGTCTTTCCGGATTTCGGAAAAAAAATAAAACAAATAAGAACAGAATTCCTGGTAAAATAATAAGCCACGGCCAAACCCAATAGGCTAAAGCCGTAAGACCTGCTAATATCGCCAGATACAACCATCCATCGCGAGAAACGGGATATTGTTTCACCTAAAAATAAACCTCCTCCTCTGATTTTCTCTAGTTTATCATTTTTAGTACGATTATAAAAGCTCTTCACCTAAATCCCTAGTATATTCCTCAATTTTTCGATATACGAGCGCATTCTCTCCTCGAATATGAGTACTTATTGGTAATGAGCCTAAAAAGAATCTCCCGTAGTATTTTTCAATGACCCGATCATCCAGTAAAATGACTACCCCTCGATCCCCCTTAGAACGAATAAGACGCCCAAATCCTTGTTTAAAGCGGATAACGGCTTCTGGCAAGAGGAGTTCGTGGAAAGGATCCCGTCCTTGTGATTTTAGATACTCTGATCGGGCTTCAATTAATGGTAACGTTGGAGGCCAAAATGGAAGTTTAACCAAAATAACACAAGATAATGTATCACCAGGAATATCAATGCCCTCCCAGAAACTATTAGCCCCTAAAAGAACACTCTTAGGATTTCTCTTAAAAGCTTCAAGCAAAGTGCTACGCTCACCGTGTATTCCTTGAGCCAGTGATTCAATTCCAGTCCTGGCTAGTAAAGGTTTCAAGTACTCAAACGTTTGCCTGAGCATATTATGCGCTGTAAAAAGGACAAGAGTTCGACCATTCATTCGCTCTGCAACTTCAGCTATAAACTCTGCCAATTCGACAGCCTTTTCTCCATCGGCATTTAAATAATTAAGCCCTTTTTTAACTACGATAAATTGCATCTGTCGCTCATAGTCAAAGGGTGAGTCTACCTGAGCGGTTATTGTTGATTTTGGCAATCCAATATCTTTAAGAAAATGTTCAAATGAATTTGAGATACTCAAGGTGGCTGAAGTCAGAATTACGGAATCGAGACGTGAAAATATCTTTTCACTTAGAATATCACTAACTTCAATTGGGGAGGTCTTTAAATATAGTCTTGAAGATTGTTCAAGCCAAGTCACTTGTTTTGGATTGTTAACATTTATCGCCATTATCAGAGTATCTACAAATGATTGCAACTCTCTTTGATGTCCAGTTAAAGTATATTTTAATTCTTCAATCTCATCAGCATCTTCTCCACTCAAGACGCTTGTCAGGCTTTCGATGGTGGTAAGCAGGCCTTTAATTCTTCCAACTAGGTTTTCTATTTGAACGTTAAGTCCTTTCCACCAAGGTTTCACTGTATGTTGGGCAATAAAGCGGAACGTTCGCTCCATTCCTAGAATCATCGACAACAACTCAAATAATTCCTTCATTTGCTCTAAAATACTTACGCAAATGTCAGGGATTTCCTCTAATCGTTTAGTAAATATCTCCCAAGGCACAGATGGCACGATATTGGCAAGTGACTCCATCCGTTGTTTGACAGTTCCATAGAAATTTAGTCCAGTTGGTCGATATATATTCTCAATAATTCGGGTGACATTTTCTACACTTAGTTCCGAACCGAGGTGTTGCAGTGCTGTTTGATAGATTTGATGAGCCTCATCAATCACCAACTGATGATACTCAGGCAAGACATTATAGTCTGTTTTAAGATCAGAGAAAAGGAGCGAATGATTCACAATCAGAACATCCGACTCTTCGGCTTTTTTTCGAGCTCTAAGTAAGAAGCAAACTCCAGCTTTTGAACACCTTCCAGGAATACAGGTTTCATTATCCGCACTTATATTTGTCCAAAGTTCTATGAGCCCAGGAACTTTGGAAAGTTCTTGGATATCTCCCGTTAAGGTTTCTCTTAACCAAACAAGAATACTCAATACTGCAAGTTTTTGTTGGCTGCCTAAAATTTCTCGATTAACTAAACACCCCTGCCATTTTTTAAGGCAGCAATAATTACTTTTCCCCTTTAGTACAGAAGCTCGAAACGAGAACGGTAACACAGCTTCCAAAATCGGAATATCCTTTTTTTGAAGTTGTTCCTGAAGTGGAATTGTATGAGTAGCGACTACAACTTTTTGACCGATTTTTTTCGCTGACCAAAGGCTAGGAATCAAATAAGCAAATGATTTTCCTATCCCTGTACCAGCTTCAACCACAACATGCTGTGAAGAGGAAAGCCCTTTGGCTATCAATCTTGCCATCTTCACTTGACCAGGTCTGCTTTCATAACTAGGTAGATTTTGTTCCAAGTTTCCTCCCGGAGAAAAGTTGCCTACAACCCAGTCTACTGATTCTGGAATATGTACCGATGTTTTTTCGCTCGCAAACAACCCCTCGTCGGAAAAAGGGTTAAGAACTAGATCCGTACGGATCGGACGATCAGGAAAGGATCTAATAATTTCTTTGTGTAATTGTTCTAGAAACTCTTTACCCGCCCATTCCTCCATAAAACTTTTAGCATGATCAAAGAAACTCAAATCAAATTTCAAGCCTTTTTTCCAGCATGCTTCGAAAAGCTTCCAAGTAAACCATGCCTTTTCTTCTGACAGGTTCAGTGCTTCGTCTCTTAAGGGTAATGAAAGCTTATCTGCCAAATATGACAGCTGATAATGATGCATAGTTGGGAAGAAAACCTTAGCTAGATCTAATGTATCCCATAAAGGTTGCTGAAATCGAACGTTTAACTTCCTTTGAAGAATAGAGAGGCAGAACGATACTTCATGACCAACCAGAACTGCGTCGCCAAGAAAATTAATGATTTCTTGGCGATCCCTTGATAACGTCCACTCTTTACCAAGTTCCTCTATTTGAATATCTGTATGCCATTTACTGGTTACTCCTTGTTCTGGTTGTAAAAGATAACGACATGATTCGTGAATCTGTCCGTTACGGACTCGAAGTGCAGTAAATTCAATGAATTTATCACGTTCAGACTCCGAGCCCAATGTCTCTACATCAAAAAACACGATATCCTTACCCACAAATGTTGACCCCTCTCTTATTGATATTGTACACTATTTTTATGATTGGGAACAACAAAAGCAGGATTTTGCGAAATCCATAGCGAATACTCCTTCGTGAATTTGATATTCGACTATCTTTGATCAGGAAGAAGGATTTCCCATTGTTAAAAAAGAAGATATCGATATTCGGACTCGGTCTCGCGATTTTATTCACAAGTCTTTTCCTTAACGGCTGTTCACCAAAACCCTTTTTAACACAAGACGGTACTTATGTAATACTATCTGTTTCTCCTTCAGGAATGACCCAATCTGAACTCCTAGAATTACCTTGGAACACCAATATGGCGGTCCTACAGAAATTCCTCTTGGAGGCTTCATTTGTTCTAAGTGATTTACAAACCCCTAGTTCATTGGAAACATCTACTGAGACCCCTGTCAAAGCTACAAGGATTCAAGCTAATTTTTCCCAGCCAAAGCGCATGCAATTTGTGATTGATAACCACGTACTAACTATCGATGTACAATCTATTCAAATTGAAGTTGAAGGTGCAAATGTGGGGCAGGTTATCCTTAATCAGACAATTGTATTACAGGGGATTGATAACCCCAACCTTCTGCCTTCTTTTCAGGCATTGACTGATGTGTTACATAACAACGAAGCAAAATAAAAGTTGCATAAATGCAACTTTTATTTTTGTACAACATTCCTAATGGACTGAAAAAGCTTAAGCCTAATGTTGAAAACATTAATAAAGATAACCTTACTCAGAGACACTATAATACATCTAACCAATTAACTTAAGATCAAAAACTCAATTATTGTTAGTTTGACATAATCTATAGCTAATGTAGAATTTGCGATGTGCGATATTCGAACTTCAGACTTCGAACTTTCGAACCTCGACATAATAAACCTTTGGGTTTAAAGGGGAAACAATTTATGATTTTTTTGCTTGATAATCATGACTCTTTTACTTATAATCTTTACCAATACTTCGGTGAACTTGGGGAGGATATCATAGTCAAACGGCGCGATGTGTGCACCCTTAAAGATATCGAAGAGATCCATCCTGACCTAATTGTGATATCACCTGGTCCTTGTACACCCGATGAAGCTCCCCTATCCCTCGCTGTTATCGAACACTTTAAAGGACGAATCCCAATTTTAGGAGTATGTCTCGGACATCAAGCTATAGGACAATTTTTTGGTGGAAAAGTTATCCGGGCCAAACAACCAGTCCATGGAAAAACGATGCCTATTCGTCATGATCAACAGGGAGTTTTCCAAAAACTTGATAATCCCTTGGAAGTTACACGTTATCACTCTTTGGTTATTGAGCGTTCTACTCTTCCAACAGAACTAATAATTACCGCAGAGACAGCTGATGGCGAAATAATGGGTATTCGTCATACTGAGCTACCTATAGAGGGCATCCAATTTCATCCTGAAGCTATTTTAACTCAATCTGGTCACCAATTATTAAATAACGCCCTCCAAAATGCTAAATCGTGGCAGTTTAAGGAATCCCCCTCGCAATGGGTGGTTCAACCACTCTCTATATCAATTCCACCTTATCTCTTATTTCAGGTATTTAAAGAAGACCCCTTACCCTTTTTCTTAGATAGCGGAAATGGCTACAAAGAACTTGGTAAGTATTCTTATATGGGGTCATCCCCTTTATTAGAAGCAACAGCCTATCCAGATCAACTTGAACTTGTTTGGCCCTACCGTTCGCGTTCGCAGCATGAGCTAACTCCTCTTGAACGATCTGAATGTCTAGACTTTCTTGACAATATAAATCGAAAATATCATGTACCTCATTCTCCTTTTCCCTTTTCCGGTGGAGCGATAGGTTTTTTAAGTTACGACCTAAAAAATGAAATTGAACTTCTTTCAAAATCTGCCAAAGATGACTTAAACTTACCACTCTGGCGTTTTGCCTGGTATGATGGAATTGTTATCTATGATCATGATCAGTGTAAATATTGGCTTGCAGCCTGTGGTATTGAAGAAGACGGTACATGCCGTGTTGAATTAGCTCATTCTCGAATCAAACGCTTGGAACAAACATTGTATACATTTACTCGAGAGCAAGCCGCCCAAAAGAATGCACTTGACTCTTTAGTTTCTTATCCTTATCCCCACTCTACAATCGAACCAAGTGTCACTAGAGAACAATATTTAGCTGATTTACAGCTTGTAATTGACTATATCTATGCAGGTGATATTTACCAAGCAAACCTCACCCAACGTTTCTCAGTGAATTGGGAAGGCGATGCTTGGAATCTTTACTCTCAACTTCATCAACAAAATCCTGCTCCCTTTGCTGCTTTTTTGCCTTACCCAGATTTTCAAGTTCTTTGTAGCTCTCCTGAACGGTTTATACGAATTCAACCAGATGGACAAATTGAGACTCGTCCGATTAAGGGTACCCGTCCGCGCGAAGACTCACCGTCAGCTGATCAACAACGGGCAATTGAACTTCAAAACAGTCCGAAGGATCGTGCCGAACTAACTATGATTATTGATTTAGAGCGCAATGATATTGGGCGTATTTGCAAGTTCGGAACGGTTAAAGTTCCTGATTTAATTAGACTAGAAAAATATCCAACTGTCTGGCATCTAGTCTCGACTATTACCGGACAATTGTTATCAGAGTTAAAACCAAGTGATATCTTAAAGGCAGTTTTCCCTGGTGGGTCAATTACCGGTGCTCCGAAAATTAGAGCGATGGAGATTATCGATGAGTTAGAGCCACACACTCGCGGGCTCTATACCGGAAGTATAGGTTATATTGGCTTTGATGGAGCCTGGGACTTTAATATTGTCATCCGTACAATTTTATTAAAAGATGGAAAGGCGTTTATCCATGTTGGAGGCGGGATTGTCGCAGACTCTAAACCCGAGGATGAATATAATGAGACTCTCGATAAAGCCAAAGCACTTTTTAGGGTTTTGAAAGGACGTTTACATGATTCCTAATGAAAAAATTTTGACAAATGACCGTCTAGTTTTATTTGGATTCGGAATCTTTGAAACTCTTCTTATTACAGATCGTGGGCCATTGTTTGCTGATCTCCATTGGCAACGTATGAATAAAGGTGCTCAGATTCTCGGCCTGAAGCTACCCGATAAACAAGAATGGATGCAGCGTATCCAAGAGTTCATCCAACAAACTCTTGACACCATCCCCTATGCCCTTCGGATCACTCTAAGTGGCGGAGCGCCTCTGACCAATGATCCTGCCCAACTTCTACTTCATAAACGATCAGTCCCTTACACATCAGCACAGTATACCTTAGGGATTCAGCTATACCTCCTACCACATCCAAGGAATGAACAATCTCCTTTGTGCTCTATTAAATCAACAAATTATCTAGAAAATATTTTGGCAAAGGAAGAAGCTAGTCGTCAAGGCTATGAAGAAGGATTATGGCTTAATACCCAAGGATTTCTTGCTGAAGGCACAATGAGCAATCTCTTTTATCTTAAAGACGGAACTCTCTTTACACCTTCACTTTCAAGTGGTTGTTTACCCGGAACTCGTCGTCAAGTCATTCTCGAATTAGCCCGCTCTCAACAAATATCTACACAAGAGGGCTTATACACCTTATCTGATCTCTTATCGTCTGATGAAATCTTCATGACAAACTCCTTGATGGGTATAATGCCCGTCCGTAATGTCAATGGTTCTTTCTTTCGTGTGTCCTCACCAGACTCGCAAGATTCAGCAATGAGATGCCTTGAACTAGCGTACAAGAATTTACTTAAGACTTCCTTCGATCTATGCGATACTAATCAAATCTAAACATAATAGAGGTGCCTACGGTTTATTATCTTACCCGTAGGCACCTCTTTGGTTAGTATTTAGTATTTGGTTAGTATTTTTCTTCGAGAACCTCAAACATTTGTGGCGTTGCTTGCTTGAATGCCTTATTTTCTCCGACAGTCTCTGCCCAATTTTCATAAGCGGAACGAGTTTCCCACTTCGAAAAAAGCATTATATCTCTTGTATTTTCTTGCTTATTGACAGATGCAAATTTGAATCCCTCAATATCATCGACAGATTGTATCCCTGTTCGAACTTCACCTAAAATTCGATCTGCGTCCGGACCGTTGAAAGTATGAATAACTGTCAGCATAATATACCCCCCATTACCTTTTAATAGTTAGCTTTCTAAGTTTGTCCTAAACTTACTTAACACATACGTTAAATCTCTTGTGAACTTTTAATCAACACTGGCATAATTTAAGATAGTGCATAAATGGTTGACGCAGTCAAAAATGCCCATCGTTTTATCATTCATTTCATGCTATACTAAACCTGTTATGTCAGGAATCTCCGGAATTATCAGAGGGGGATTAAGATGAAACTAAATTACATACGAACCGATTTTCCTAACGGCCGTACACACATATTAATGCGTGATTCTGAATCAACGAATCCTGAACTAGTTCATTTTTTACTGGTTTTAAGCAACAATGGAACACTGTGGGTAGATGTTTTTTGGCCTTACGATAAGGAATCTGAAGGCTATACCCGTAGAATCTCTGAACAACAGTTCTGGCAAACCTTCCGTGAATGGCGATTACAAGGAATGATTTTAGGAGACAATGGCAAAGTGGCCAATATGTTGGCACGAAAGCGTTTATCACAAAAACAACGCGAAAAGGATGCTTTATCTAACTAATGAGCTAATAATAAAAAGCGGCAATTTGCCGCTTTTTGTTATTAGTTAGAAGGTCTAACTTATCGCAATATTTTTTCCTCATTATATATTATTATAAAGTCCTTCCCGTAAATTCTGTAACTGTTTCAGGTGATCATGTTCATCTGAGAATATTGGGTTAAGGACCTCTTTTTCCGCACTATTTAAGTACTGTTCTGAAAATTGAACAGCTCTAGCCAAACCTTTATCTTCTCCATCATAGAGACGTTCAAGCATTTCTGTTGGCTCTGTGTACTTCATATTCGATAGACGGGTTTTCCACTCTGCCATGAGACCCGCGAATCCCGAGCCTTCCTCAACCTGTCCTCCATTCGTCTGAATGTAATACGCTATGCGGGTTGCATGTTCTTTATGATCCGTGAGAATCGCTGTAAGATGGTTCCGCAGTGGACTGTCTGTTAAGGTGTCAATATAGGCTTGATATTGTTGGATAGCCATGTGCTCGCCCTTAAGAATCGTGTTCAAAGCTTCAAATGATGTTTTCATAGAGACCTCCTGCATCCTTATTTTCCTTCTTTTAATAGTTTGCGAAGCTTCTATGAATTATGTATGGTTAGTTACGATTCAGATGGGGTTTTGCTTTTTCTAACCGATAAATAAAGGCTAGTAACTCTGCAACTGCACGATAAAGTTGAGGTGGTATTTCCTTAGTCAGCTCTACTTGCATCAATGCCTCTACTAGTACCTCGTTCTTTTGAATAGGGATTCCCTCTGTTTCAGCAGCTTCAATAATTTTCCGAGCTACTTCACCTACACCTTTAGCCACAATTCGAGGTGCCCCAACTTGATCGTAGACTATGGCTGCCGCCTTGTCTTCCCTTTTAATCTGCTTCTTGTCATTGTTTTCACGCTTATCCTTCATCTCAAAATATCAACTCCAGTTCGGCGAGATCCTTGCAAGAAATTTTGGAATTCGGGATTTTGATCAAGCTCCCCCATTTCAACTCTCTCTAAATGAAAGCCTAGCTTTGCAAATCTCTCCTTTGTTTCAGGAATAACTACTTCAAGGAGCAGCGGCAAAAATTTCAGATCATGACTTAGAACACGACATGACAGGGTATTCTCACTAAAAAAGGCGTCAATTCCTATTTCTCCAAGCTCCTGAGTTTCAACTAAGATAGCAATTCGACAGTGTTGTTCATCCATTTTTAGTCCCTTACGCGCACTTTCAATAGCTATTTGCACAGGTACAAACTGCTCCTGATTCAAGAATGGAAAATGGAGTATCATATAAGCACTGTCCATAGTTCCACTTTTAAACCACAGTTGTTGGCCAGTTATTTTCTGAAGTAATTGCGCTAAGGGACTATCAGAATCAGACAGATCCTCACTCGCTTGCCCTTGGATTGCTTTAAGGAGCATTCCTTTGAAGGTGTCCATTAGGCTTTGTTTCTCAATTTCCTTGGCAGGATAATCCAATTTTAATATCTGCTGTATACGCTGTTCATAATTAAGACCAAGCCTTTTCAAACTTGCCAATAATTCTTCCATTCCATTATCTTGAGATAAACTATTCCATTGAGGGATTGCCTTTTTCAAGTTGATTAATAATTCATCCGTTATTAAAGTCCCTTGCATACTTCTAAATAATGAACTAAATACCCCCATATTTGATGTTGGAAATGATTTTATTAGAGCAATAATCTCTTGGTTATTGGGCAAGCCCCTTTCTAAGATCAGTTGAAATTGTTGAGGAGATAAAGAAATATCTTTCGAGTTCCCAAGGATTGGCTCACGTATTAGCAGTAACCCACCCTCATTCAAACTTCCTACTTTAACCCAGAACTTCTCTCCGACCTGAGTCGAAGTTTCTAAGAGAGCGTGCATACTCTGCCCTTTTACTCGAACAGTCCCTTCTCCCTCATTGATTTTGTGTACAACTTCCACCAAAAGGCGCTCTCCAAGCTGAAACTTATTTAGAAGGGCTGTATTAACCGAACTAGGTGCTGATATGCTACCTATTTCCATACTTATACACCTCCTTACATGATCACCCAAACTCGTATGTTGAAAGACAGCGTATTAGAAAACTTGGTTAGCGCCAAGCCATAGGCGTGGCGCTAGCCTTGGTTGCACTGATGCGCTGGCCGCGGATGGCCAGTGTCCCTGTAGCCATGGATGGCGAGAGGGGACCTTCCAGAAAGTATTAACGATAAGTTATACTTTCTGACTAGTAAAATAATACGTCTTAAGCTGTCTATAGTTTCGAATTTCTTTTACCCTTTGCTTTAGGATTTTCGCTCTTTACGCTCTCCAGTGATTTTTTGAATTGTTTCAAGGCCTTAAGGGTAGAACTGTCTAATCGGTCAGCAAAACTCAGCGCATCATCATTTTCTTTATAACAAGATGTTTCAGCTTTACCGTGAGAACGTTTTTGCTTTTTCGATTGGCGCCTTTGGACAGAAGGTTTGTACTCCAATTTAACTTCTGGTTTTGAGGAAATCTTAGACATCTTTTTTTTAGCTGTAACTTGAGATACATCTGGAGATATAACCTCGGTTGTTGTAGGTGAATCGGGTGGAAACTCCTTATTAACCCATTCCTGAACACGTTCAGGGTATTTCGTTACTACAAAGGCTTCTTGGATGGAACCGTTACTTTTAAGCAATAGCTTACATCCTGTTTGAGTTTCATATTTATAAACAATGCCTCTTTCTGATGACCGGTTAACATCAATAACTCCAGGAATGATATCTGTCACTTCCGCTAAACGGCTTAGACTTTCTAGCCAGTGTAAAGCATTTTGAATAATACCGTGTTCACGTTTGACCTTATTCCTGCGATGTTTCATGATTTCCTCCGGATTTAGAAAACTGGCTGGCGCCCGAAGACACTGTCTTCGCACGTGTTAGCTTTCTTGCAGCCATAGGCGCGGCGGCTGCCTTAGTTGCACTTATGCGCTGGCCATGGATGGCCGAGTGCCCCTGTAGCCAAGGATGGCGAGAGGGGGCCTCCAGAAAGTATACGTCGAGACGTTATACTTCCTGTTTAGTACTCAAAAATAAAGGTGTTTTGCTTGGACCTGCCCTTGCTGAATATCCATCAGTCCAAAAGAAAAGTATTGCTCGCGTCTTTTATCCGTTGGAGAACCAGGGTTAAACAGAAGGATACCGCTTCTCCATTCCATAAACGGGGAATGACTATGTCCAAAAACAATGATATTAACCTTAGAATCCACAAAGGAAGAATAGGCACGATCTGGGGTATTTTTTCCCTTTCCCGTATTGCCGTGAATTAGACCAACTTTTAATATCTCACATTCGACAATATCACGATCGGGGAGCGAAACATCCCAACCATCACAATTTCCTCTTACCGCACGAACAGGTGCAATACATGCTAGCTCCTCCAATAAACCCATATGTGTCAAATCACCGGCATGTAGAATCAAATCAACTTGATTTAGGTGTTCCCAGACAAAACTAGGGAGAGATTTACCAGGGTGTAAATGAGTGTCTGAAAATACTGCGATATGCATCTTATTCACCTCTTGGTTCAATCCGGCTTGAAGTATCTATTTAGAACGTACAGTTTTAATGACATTGTAATAGGTATCCCTCTCAACGGCCTCAAGCCCCAATTCATGAATCATTTGTATTAGTTGCAGTTCGGTTTGCATTTGTGGACTTGTAGCACCAGCAGTATGATAAATTTTTTCTTCCCGAACTACCCCATCAAGATCATTGGCACCAAATGAAAGCGCCATTTGGGCCACTTGAGGACTTGAAGAAACCCAATAGGCCTTAATATAACGAAAATTATCCAATATTAAGCGTGCAACTGCAATCACTTTTAATGTGCGAATTGCACTAGCTTGAGGTAGATTTTCAAATTTCGTATTTTTAGGATGAAAGGCCGTAGGGATCAATGCCTTAAACCCTTTAGTTTCATCCTGCAACTTTCTTAATGCTAATAGATGATCAATCAGTTCCTCGTCTGTCTCGATAATACCATAAAGCACGTTAGCATTAGATGGAATACCTAGCTGATGTGCAAGCCGATGAATCTCTAACCACCGATCACCGCTTAGTTTTCCAGGGCAAATAATTTCACGTACTCTTGGACTAAAATTTTCAGCTCCCCCACCCGTTATGAAGCTCAGACCAGCTTCCTTTAATACTTTAAGAATTTCTATAACAGGTACATTCTCAATTTGGGCAAAAAAATCATATTCTGCCGCTGTGAAAGCTTTTAAGCTAACTTGAGGAGCCCGCTCTTTTATCTTCCGAATCATGTCTAAATAGTAGGAAAAGGGAAGATCCGGATGTATTCCCCCCACTATATGAAGTTCGGTAACTCCTTGCTCTGCGAATTGTCCTGCTTTATTGACTACTTCTTCAATAGACATTGTGTAGGATCCCTTTTCTCCAGAGTCTTTAGCAAAGGCACAAAGTCCACATCGTACTTTACATACATTACTATAGTTTATATGAGCATTATTATTATAAAAAACCTGATCACCTGTTATAGCGCGTTTCTGCTCATTCGCTAAATAACCCAGACCAAGTATATTCGTTGTTTGTAAAAGTTCTAAACCGTCCGCTCGATTTAACCTTTGTTGTCCAATTATTTTTGCATATACCTTTTCCAATCCTTTTATTACTAGATTAAATTCCACCATGGACCCTTCTTTCCTAAAATTGTTACTTATTATTATTATAACATAATTCCTGAAATTCGAGAAAAGATATAGAAGATGTCGAATAAAATAAAAAAAGGACTGTAATACTTATTACAGTCAAGTAAACGTTTAGTGATAATATTTCATCGCTTTGCGTTGACGCTTAATGGCTTTGCGTACTTCGTTTGCCACACGCCATGTCTCTGGTTGGTGTGGTGTTATAAGCTCTAACCGTCCTGATCGTTTGTCAATTAATATATCAACCGTCGGTTTTCTGCCCTGTGTCTTCTCTTCTCCAGGGTGTAAGATATCAATTCCTATTTTATTTTCATCATATTGTGGTGGAATAAGGTAGTTTAAAACCTCTTCAGTTGCATCCATTAATTCTATAACTTGTTCTTGTGGATATCCTTCCCTTAGGAGAATTTCTCTTACCTGTGTTATAGGATGATCTAGCGTGAGTAGCATCTGGGCGCGTTGTACCAAATTATAATCTAAGTCCATGATGCACCTCTTTTTCAATTTTTTTTACGATACTTTCATTTTCCCCTTAACCTTTATATTGAATACTGATACATCTTAACGAAAATGGCTTTATTCACCATATTTATAAATTTTGTTATAGGAGGTCTTAAATGTCAAAATTACTTTCTCTCCCTTTTTTGATAGCAGCAATTTCAGGGGTTGCTATGGCAGTTCAAGGCACAATAAACTCTTCTTTAAGTCAAAAAACATCCTTATTTTCAGCGACACTCATTGTCCACATTATCGGTACCCTTGTCTCACTAATTGTTGTACTAATGTGGCGAGCACCACTCTTACACCATAATTGGAGTTCAACTCCTTTGTATCTATATCTAGGCGGTGTACTCAGTGTCATTATAGTGGGACTCGTTGCAGTAAGCATCCCAAAGGTTGGTGTCTGTAATGCGACCACAGCGATTATCATCGGCCAAGTTAGTATGGCTGTAATTATTGATCATTTTGGCTGGCTCGGTGTCAGTAGATTACCATGGAGTCCATGGCAACTGCTTGGTATTTGCTTTTTCGCCGCAGGAGCCAAACTTCTATTTCGTTAATTTATCTATTGTACTTTTATGTCTTATTACGATTAACGATTAAGGCCATATTGGTAATGATTGCGTATATCTCTTCACTCACATTATACTTACTTATTTGGCCGTTTGAAGACAATATTATGGTTATTTTTCCCGCAGCATTTTTATCACTTTCTATTAAGCGAAGCAAATAAGTATACGAGTCACTACTCACCGACAGCTGCTTGAATTCTCCATCAGCGACAAAGATTACCCAATAACCTATGGAGACCTCGTTATTAGTATTATTGTATAGCGAATTAGATACACTAGAAAAATCCTGCCCTAAGAAATACTGATTATCTGCTAAATCAGTATTTGTTTTGACGGGGTTATTAAGAGTATATTGATCGTTAAGAGCACTTGTTTGGGTAACAGGGTCCGCCATGTGCGAGTAGATATCTTTAAAAAAGTTTGGGAAAAGAACATAACCCACTACCCCAATAATTAATATCCAGAGGGCAAGAGCTTGTAAATCACGCCATATTTCATTGTGCGGTGGTCGTCCCCAAGTATTAGGCATACCTTCCCCTCCAATAACTTGTACTTCAAGTTTACTATGACAACCGCAATCTACATATAACATATATACGTATCTCAGAATGAAGATATGTTTATTAAACTTGCATCTCACAAATCCAACCTCTAAAATAAGAGGTGAGGTGGGGAATATGAATCTGCTTCGACAAAAATTGACTTTGTTGCCAGAAAAACCAGGCGTCTATCTAATGAAAGATAATCAGGGACAAATTATTTATGTCGGGAAAGCAAAAATACTCAAGAACCGTGTTAAATCGTACTTTACTGGATCACATAATGGCAAAACTGGCCGATTGGTTAGTCAAATCACTGATTTTGAATATATCATGACAGATTCCGAAGTTGAGGCTCTTGTTTTGGAATGCAATCTGATTAAAAAGTATAACCCAAAATACAATGTTCTCTTACGTGATGATAAAAGTTATCCCTACCTAACGATTACAGAGGAAAGCCACCCACGGGTCCTTGTGACCCGACAAATAAAAAAAGATAAAGCTAAATACTTCGGACCTTACCCAAATTCGACTGCCGCTAAAGAAGCTGCACGTTTACTAAATCGATTGTTTCCTTTTCGAAAATGTCGTCAGATCCCTTCCCAACCTTGTCTTTATTATCATTTAGAACAATGCCTGGCACCTTGTATTGTAGACGTTTCTCCTGATGTTTATATAGGAATGCGTAAAGAGGTATCCACTTTTCTAAAGGGAGATCAAAGCGGAATTCTTGCTCTCTTACAGGGAAAAATGCTAAAAGCATCTGAGTCGCTACAATTCGAACGAGCCAAAGAATTTCGAGACCTGATAGAAGATTTGAAGCAGTTAGGAGAAAAGCAAAACATCACGCTCAATGATTTTATTGATCGCGATGTCTTAGGATACGCAATAACTACGGACCAGATGTGTATTCAAGTCTTTTATTTGCGACAAGGCAAATTGTTAGCTCGGGATAGCTTTATTTTCCCCTATTACGAAGACCCAGAAGAAGCTTTCATCTCTTTTGTCGCTCAGTTCTATATTGAACGCACAGTATGGCCCAAAGAAATTCTACTCCCATCCATTGAATCTCTAGTTTTATCTAGACTCTTCCCAATCGTTGTACCCCAAAAAGGGAAGAAACGAGAATTAATACAAATGGCAATGACTAATGCACAAACCACCCTTCATAACCAAATTACTATTGAAGTTAAGCAACAATCTGAAACTCAGCAAGCGTTAGCCACACTTGGAGAAGTCTTAGGCATCCCAGCTCCTGGTAGAATCGAAGCTTTCGATATTTCAAACATTGGGGGAACACATACAGTTGCTGGTATGGTCCAATTCGTCGAAGGCAAACCACAACGCAGGGGATACCGTAAATTTAAAATTCAACCCATGGAGACTTTTGACGATACCGCCGCAATGAGGCAGGTAGTTATGCGCAGATATTCAAGATTAGTTTCTGAAAACGAACTTCTTCCAGACTTGATTTTGGTTGATGGAGGGAAAGGACAGATTAACGCTTCTTTAAAGGCTTTAAAAGAATTAAACTTAACCATTCCTGTTGCCGGAATGGTTAAAAATGATCGTCATCAAACTCATGGACTCATAGATCAGTCAGGTACACAAGTCCCATTAACTAAAAACCATCCTACGTTTTTTTTGCTTGGTAGAATTCAGGATGAAGTCCATCGCTTTGCGATTACCTTTCATCGTCAACAACGCTCTAAAAATATGACCTTCTCTGCGCTAGACAACATCCCAGGTATTGGCCCAAAACGCAAACAGCAACTTTTACGTCATTTTCTATCCCTTGATGATATTCAGTGTGCTAGCATTGAAGAGCTTCAAGCAGCCGGAATTCCGCAAAATGCAGCTACGACAATCCATGAATATTTTCGTACAACTCCTATAATGGCACCAATATAAAGGAGGAATTTAGCCTGTGATTCTAAATTACCGAGTTGAACTCTGTCGCAAATGTTACTTCAAACGAACCCATAAATGCTCAATTTCAGATTTTTATATTCATAATTCTTCGTTTGCTTTTTCTAAACCAGGTGGGGAATGTATAAAGTTCAAACCTATTCCTTGGTTACCACAATTTTAAAAGCAAATTTTGCAAGTCAAAAAGTCCAGCAAGAACTTTAAAATTCTTGTTGGACTTTTTTGTACTACCAGAAAGTATAAACTTGCGTTATAAACTTTCTAAGCATAAGTGCAACTAGGGCTACCGCTGGCCATGGATGGCCGAGTGTCCCTGTAGCCATGGATGGCGAGAAGGGACCGCCTCGCCGGAGGCTGCAAGAAAGCTAACACGTGCGAAGACAGTGTCTTCGGGCGCCAGCCAAGTTTTCTTTAACTGAGTAAATCTAGTTAACTCGACGAGCACCCACATAACGATTGGCATAATAACTATCACTAAGGCTAGTAGTACGTACGCCACTGTTGGACGCATGTACAAAATTTCCACCGCCAACATAAATGCCAACATGGGACGGTCCCTTTGCATACGTCGTAAAGAATACCAAATCACCTGTTTGTAGTTGGTCTTTCTTTACAGATGAGCCCACATTAAATTGCGCTGAAGATGTCCTAGGCAAGGAAATACCTGAACCTTTAAAAACATATTGAGTGTATCCCGAACAATCAAAACCACTTTTGCTGGTTCCTCCAAAAACGTAGGGTACACCTTTTAGGCTTAGCGCATTACTCACAAGGGTAGAGCTACTAGATCGGGATACCTGTTGTTTTGGTTCCGCTACAACTTGAACAGGTTTAGCACTTGCGTTCTGTTCCTTTTTCGTTGTTTGCACAACTTTTGTTGGTTTAGTTGTTTTCTCAACAACATTCGTTGGTTGAGTTGATTTCTCCACAACAGTGATTGGTTCACTCGGTGTAGGTGCTGACTCTTCAGGTGTAGAAGCGCTTTCGACACCGGCATTGGTATTAATCGAGCTAGCAATCCATTGCATTTGTTTGCGTACTGTCTGCGTATAAGTTTCTGCTGATATACTTACAGATGCAACAAGCAAGGGCTTCGCGGGGGTACCGCTTGTTGTCGTATTAAGTTGAGTTGAGGCTAATGCAGGAAGGCTACTTACTAAAAGTAGGCCTGCCAAAGTAACGCTTCCCAACCACTTACGTGTAGATGAGGAAACTTCCAAAAGAATGTCCACCTTTCTTAGCTTACGAGGTTAGTTGACGGATTCGGGCAGTAGGTGTAAGCCCTACACGTGAATGGGCCACGTGATTCACCCCAAAATAATCCCCCGCTCCAAAGTACAGGATTTGGATTCAGCTTTTACTATAAGTAATACTATTCGAGACAAAGCCAAAATGTCCTGCAAAATTTTCGAGGAAATAAATTCCTATCTGTAGACTAATACCTTTTCAAGTGATTATATAAAGTATTTAATACATATATCGGATAAAGGGGAGAGGCCTATCCATCATGCGATAATCCTACTTGCATTCGCTCAATAAGAATGGGTTCACTTAAATTCCTATAACAGTGTGTCCCAATTTAACTCTAACATCCAACCATTGTTTTCCTCCGAAGGACAATTTTGTAACACTATCAATCTTGAAGAATTTATAATTTACTTCCTTTAGAAAACTTGACTAGCGCCAAGCCTTAGGAGCAGGCAGCAGCAATAAATATATGAATTTTATATTCTTCAATGGTACCGCATAGCGGCAATAGGGGTCTAGTATAAAAAAAGGACCTACAGACTAAACATCTTTTTGAAGTGTTCAGTCTGTAGGTCGCAGTTTAAAGAGGCCCTTTTCTTTGAATATTTAAGGTAAAAGAAATTTCCAAATTAATTAGTAAGGCTTATAATTGGTGCAGGAATTCGACCTCCACGATGCACAAACAATTTCGAAGAATAGGGATGTATAGCTATAATAGGTGCTCCACCTAAGAGTCCCCCAAATTCCACTCGATCTCCAGCTTTTTTTCCAATCGCCGGAATCACTCTTACCGCTGTTGTTTTCTTATTAATCATCCCTATTGCCGCTTCATCTGCGATTATAGCTGCAATCGTTTCTGCGCTAACGTCACCTGGTAGCGCGATCATATCTAGACCGACTGAACATACACAGGTCATGGCTTCCAACTTATCAAGGGTCAATGCCCCTTCTTCGACAGCCCTGACCATACCCGCATCCTCCGATACAGGTATAAAAGCACCACTTAACCCACCAACATGTGAGGAGGCCATCGCTCCTCCTTTTTTGACTGCATCATTGAGCAAAGCTAAGGCTGCCGTAGTTCCATGTGTTCCACATCGTTCAAGACCCATATTTTCTAGTATTTCTGCTACACTGTCACCAATTGCAGGAGTAGGTGCTAATGAAAGATCTACAATGCCAAACGGAACATCTAAAGTCTTCGATGCCGCGCGTCCAATTAGCTCTCCCATACGAGTAATTTTAAAGGCAGTCTGTTTAATCAAATTTGACAGCTCACTAAAATCTGCATCAGGATATTCTTTTACAACCTTTGCAACAACCCCTGGACCGCTAACTCCAACATTGATAACCTTATCTGGTTCGCCTACACCATGGAAAGCACCTGCCATGAAAGGATTATCTTCAGGGGCATTACAAAATACCACTAACTTAGCTGCCGCTATGCCATCATTATTTGCAGTGAGTTGTGCAGATTGCAAAATTACATTACCCATTTTAAGCACTGCATCCATGTTAATTCCAGCTTTTGTCGTTCCAATATTTACTGACGAACAGACAAATTCCGTCTCACTAAGTGCTTGTGGAATAGCATCTATAAGAGCCAAATCTCCAGATGTAAACCCTTTTTGGACTAACGCAGAAAAACCACCGATAAAATTAATCCCAATCTCGCGGGCAGCCTTGTTCAAAGCTTTAGCTATCCGCACCATTTCTTCAGCATTCATTTGTGCGGCCGCGATCGCTATGGGAGTAACAGAAACCCGTTTATTTATAATAGGAATCCCATAACGAGCCGAGATTTGCTCACCAACTTCTACTAATTGCCCTGCATTTTTGGCAATCTTATCATAGATTTTTCTTTCCATCTTGCCAATATCATTTGAACTACAATCGAGTAGACTAATTCCCATAGTAATGGTTCGAATATCAAGATTTTCCTTATGAATCATATTAATTGTTTGTTGTATTTCTTCTCGTGCGAACGTGATTGTCATGACTTAAAATACCTCCACTATTCACTTAACTGCACTTATCTGTATTCTCAAGACTAATTAAATACGGTGCATAAACGTAAAAATATCTTCGTGTTGAACCTTTACCTGTAACCCTTTGTCGGTCCCCTCTTGTTCCAACGTTCGTGCCAATACGTCTAGCTCTATTGTAGATGGTTCTAAGTCAACGACCATGATCATTGTGAAAAATTCTTTTAGTATTGTTTGACTAATATCTAGTATGTTTACGCGATACTCTGCAAGACGTCCAGATACGAAAGCAATAATTCCAATTTGATCACGACCTATCACCGTTATAATTGCACGGTTAGATTCTCCTCGTGGCATAGTCATGGTTCTTCCTCCCTTTATAGACCAGTAAAAACTATTATGGGGAATAGACTAACATATTTACGAAGTACACTCAAGCCCCATTCGTGTTTTTATTCCTTCAATTCTAGAAAATACATTTTCCATTCATCATTGGTTCGTTGTATAGACATGATTTTCACTAGTATAAAAACAAAAGAGAGCTCACAGAGCTCTCTTTTACTATACAATTATGAACAACTTCCACCGCAACTATCGCCACAACCACCGCCGGACTTCGCCGTACGAATTTCGAATCCACCACCGTTATTAGATTCAATAAAATCGATGACAGCCCCTTCTAAGTGGGTGGTAAGTTTTTTATCTGTTAGAATAGAAACGCCATGCTCTACATCAAGAACATCTTCATCCGTTTTTGACTCTTCCAGAGTCATGCCGAAATTCGGCCCACCTCAGCCAATGCCTACAAGATAAAGGCGAAGAAATGCATTTTCTTTATTTTGATTTTTAAGCACTTCTTTAACTTTTTGGGCAGCAATTTCTGTAATATTAACCATTATCTTCACTCCTTTTAGTCCAATTAATTCTTAATATACCATACTTCTAGTTTTTTTTAAAGTATCTTAAAAATATAACTCTTAGTGATTAAATTATACTTCTTTGCCGTCTCCACTTGGCTGGAAATCTTTCCAAAGTCGACGCACTTCGACTTCTATACTAGCTGGTATATCTTGAGATAATCTTTGCCATTGTCTCAGTTCCCCTTGAATCGTTTGCACCCAATTATGCTCTCTTGGCCATACAATAAAAGCTTTAGGTTGTGGAATTAATAGAGTTCGAACGAGTCCAAGGAAAACAATGATAGTAAACAGCCGCCAAAGCCAACGCATTATTTTGATTCATCCTTTCAAGCATTTATATAGTATCAGCTTGTCCAGAATCAGATAATTTAAATCGTTCAACGTGTAACTGTTGCCAAAATCCTTCCATATATAGAAATAATGGATCAAAATATGCTTTAGCTGACTTCGTGAATAAGTGATCTTTGTAGCCGCAGATTTTCTCTTGGTAAAACTTTTCACAGGAGTTTTCACCTACTAAAGTCCACCCTTGTACTCCAGCCCAAGTAAACAAACGTCCTAACCCAATTGCTCCTACGAAATCTAATTTATCTGCGTCATACAAAACCTTTGCTTCAAGGGTCTTTGGTTCATGGCCTGCCTCACGAGAATGTGAAATAATTGCCTCTTTAACTTGCCTAATTACCTCCTCAGAATAACCGTTTTTATGCAAAATATTCACCGCTAACCCCGCACTACTTTCAGCATGTGTTTTTTCAACTGCTCCAGAACGACCTATATCATGAAGAATGGCAGCTAATTCTATAACAGTAGTATCAGCTCCTTCTTCATGTGCTAGCTTTTTGCCCCACTCCCTAACTCTCAAAGCATGTTCTAAATCATGTGCACGATCTTTTCGAGCGTAGAATCCTTGAGCTACTTGAATAATCTGTTGCAAGGTATCTCGTTTTAATACATTATCCATTTTTGCAACCCCCATTCCAGAGGATAAATATTTCGCTCCATGTTGGCACAACACTTTAAAAACATCTTATTCTGGGATTCTTGCCTTGTCAAGTTTTCCAATTATGGAAGTAAGTACTCAAAGGCTTTATTTTGGCTATCGGAAATTAATAATCTATCCCTCCGACTATGATATAATAAGCGAAAAATCTAATTATATTTCCAAAAGGAGTGCTTATGCGTAAACGAATACTACCAAAAACCATTTTGCTTGGTTCTGTCATCCTGGTTATTGCTATAATATCGGTTTTCTATACACCTACAACTGAACCTGGAAAACACCCTGCCGAACCTAAGAATAGCATTGATTCTACGTCGACACCCCAAGCTGAGCAGCTCTCTCCGACCTCCAGTCAGAAACCAGTCCACATATCAGATTCGCAAGCACTTGTTCTCTATGAACAGGGGCTTAAGCTTTATTATCAACGTCGATTCCCCGAAGCTCTGGATTTTTTCAATCAAGCCTTAGAAATCGATGCTCAATGTTATGAAGCATTAAATGCCAAAGGAGCTACTCTAGCTTTTCAAGGGTACCATAATCAAGGGCTTACACTTATTAAGCAAGCCCTTGATCTGAATCCTGCGTTCGTTTATGCACATTTTAACCAAGGACTAGCTTATGAACTGGCAGGCAGCTGGGATGAGTCAATTGCATCCTATCAAAAGGCTTTACAACTCGACAATCGAGATACGTGGAGCTACTATGGCATCGCCAGTATATACGGTCGTCAAGGAAATGTTGACAAAGTCTTGGAATATTTAAAACTTGCCATCGCGCTCGAAGCAGATGTCAAGGAAGTCGCCCGTAACGAACACGACTTCCTCCCAGTTCGCAATGATCCTCGATTTCAAACCTTGGTCAAACCCTAATTTACTTTAGGAGTTTCTCCAATTGATCTACAAGTCCCGCAAAAACCTGAAGAGCATTCCGTACAGGAACAGGAGTCTCCATATCCACCCCTGCTTTTCGCAATAATTCGATTGGATAATCTGAACTTCCACCGCTTAAGAACTCTAAATACCGAGTCACGGCCGGTTGACCCTCCTCCAGAATCGCCCGTGCAAAGGCAATTGCCGCCGAGAAACCTGTTGCATATTTATAGACGTAAAACGCGTTATAAAAATGGGGTATACGAGCCCATTCTAAGGAGATTTCTGGATCAAGGACAACATCCTCACCATAATAGACTGAATTTAAATCACGATACATTTCCGAGAGATTATCCGCAGTTAAGGCACCACCTTGCTCCACAACTGAGTGTATCTTTTTCTCAAATTCAGCAAACATAGTTTGCCTGAAGATAGTTCCACGAAATTGCTCAAGATAATGGTTCACTAAATATGCTAGAGTTTTAGCGTCTTTCGTTTTTTTCAAGAGGTCCTCCATGATCAATGATTCATTCAACGTCGAAGCAACCTCAGCGACAAAGATTTTATATCCAGCATAGAGATGCGGTTGTGTGCGATTAGATAAATAAGTATGCAGCGAATGTCCCATTTCATGAGCTAGGGTAAACATAGAATCTAGTGTATCTTGATGATTTAGTAACACGTACGGATGCGCACGATATGTACCCCAAGAATATGCTCCACTCGTTTTCCCTTCATTTTCATAAACATCAATCCAACTTTTTGAAAACCCTTCTTCAAGAATACTAATGTAATCTTTCCCTAGAGGCCTTAATCCTTCAATAACCATATTTTTTGCTTCTTCATAAGTTATTGTCATGGTCGTTTCAGGAACGATGGGGACATATATATCATACATATGTAATTCACTAAGCTTCAAGGCTTTTTTACGCAGGTTGACATATCTGTGCATATGAGGCAAAAACTCATGAACTGTATTAATCAGAGAATCATAAACCTTTAAAGGAACACGGTCATCATCTAAAGAAGCTTCAAGCGCTGAGGGGTAGTGCCTGGCTTTAGCAAAAAAGACGTCTGACTTTATACTGGAATTTAAGGTAGCTGCCCATGTATTCCTTTGCTTCTCATAAGTACTATAGAGCGTCTTGAAAGCAGCCTTGCGTACATCCTGCTTTTGACTTTCCATAAATTGAATAAAATTACCTTTTGTTAGTTCAATGGATTGCCCCGATTCATCAACAATGTTTGGGAATTTAAGGTCAGCATTATTAGCCATAGAAAAGATTGCCCCTGGGGCCTCAGCCAATTCACCAACTTCGGCTAATAATCTTTCTTCCACCGAACTAAGAATATGCTCTTTCTTGCGAAGAATATCATCTAGGGCATGATTATAGAGTTTCATTTTTGGGGACATTGCACGTAATTCTTTCAGTTTTCCTTCTGGGATAGCTAATAATTCAGGGACCACGAAAGATGCGGCACTACTAACCTTGACGGCGAGGGCGCCCGCTCGATCTGTTAAAGCCTGATAGTTTGCAATTCGATTATCCTCATCACGTCTCATGCGTGCGTAAGCATATACTTCTTCTATGCGAAGACTTAAATCATCCATCCACTCAAAACACGTGATTAACATATCCGCATTATCTGCTAAATGTCCTTCAAATTTCTTTCCCTGTAACAAAAGTTTTTCAACATTAGTAAACTCTTCCTCCCACTGATTATTATCGAAAAAAACGTCTTCCAAATGCCATTTATTAATGTCTGGAATTTCTGCTCTAGACTTTAGTCCTTGTTGCTCCACAAATATTTACCCCCCTAGTAATAATTACCTATCGTTATTATATACATCCTGCTGGTAAATTACTATTTCTTAGAGACTTTTAAGTAATAGAAGACACTGCTATAGTAGAGCTGCTACAAAGTAAGACCCATACTATTCGTAAACATAGCGAAGCAGGCAGCGTGCGTACCACTGCCTGCTTCACCTTGTCCACTATCCCCTTGGAAGGTTCCCCAACCTTCCAAGATATATTTTACTCGATCATTGGGGCCTATGCAAGTGTATGATATCAGGTTTCGACTATAACTTGCTGTTAATCACTATCTGTATTATGATATAAGGAAAACATTTCAATATTCATCAAAGTGTTTACATAATCTACAGGAATTGCTTAACGCCTTGAGGGTGGTACCGTGAGATACTGACTCTTCCCTTAATCGGATGGGCAGATTTTTTTAGAGAGGAGTTTATTAAGTGGAAAAAATCGGATATCTAGGACCGAAAGGAAGCTTTTCTGAGGAGGCAATTCATTTGTTTTTAGCCACTCAGCCTATATTAAATGATTCTTCACCTGAGCTTATTCCATTTTCAACAATACCACGACTACTGTTGGCCTGTAATGATAAGGAAATTGACTGGGCTTTTGTCCCTTTAGAGAATTCTACCGAAGGTCAAGTTGGCGTAACTATGGATACACTAGGTCAAACTGAGCACCTTTTTATCACCCATGAGTTTATCCATCCGATTGACCAATGCCTTTTGGCACACGAGCCCATGCCACTGGAACAAATCGAACGGGTTTATTCTCATGAACAGGCGATTGGACAATGCCGTGATTTTCTTGAGAAGCATCTCCCTCTTGCACAACAAGTCACTTGCCTGAGTACTGCTGAGGCAGCTCATAAAATTTCTTCGATCCGGGAAAACTGGGCCGCTATAGGCCCACGTAGAGCCGCTCGTCTATATAACCTTCACATACTAAGAGAATGCATTCAAGATATTACATTAAATGCGACTCGTTTTGTAATGGTGGGTCATAGCCTTGCGGAAATGTCCGGTGGAGAAGATAAAACCTCTCTTCTGGTTATTGCAGAAAATACGCCAGGCTCTCTATATCGTATTTTAGGGGAATTTGCTAAACGTCATATTAATCTGAGCCGTATAGAATCCCGCCCATCAAAACGAAAACTTGGAGAGTACGTTTTCTTTGTTGATGTAGACGGTTATGTTTTTGCCCCCCCCATTCAGGATGTACTTTGGGCGCTCAAGGAAGAACATATTTCTGTTAAACTTCTTGGATCCTACCCAAAAGCACACCCCCAGGAGAGAATATTTTAAGGAGCGAGGGTAAATCCTCGCTCCTTTGTCTCTGCTCCGTCAATCTAGTTTGATATAAACATTTTTTGAATTAAATCAGCTATCCCTTCTGGTGTGCATGATATAGCTTTTTTCTCTTCTTTCCGATTTAATCCTTGTAAACCTAAAGGGATTTTCCATCCACTCCATAGATTTAAACTATCAAGAGCTTCCCATTCATCTCTACAACTTGCCTGTTTCTCACTATCTAACGCTCTAATGACATTTGAGGAAAATTTGAAGGGACTTGCCGTTGAAGCAATAACTGTGAATGTTTGATCGTTTGTTGCGGAAAGATAATCCTCATACACTTTCATAGCGACGGCAGTGTGTGGATCAAAAACATATCGATATGCTTTATAACTTCTAGCTATTATCTCAAGAGTTTCCTCTTCATTCGCCCACCCAGCATAAATAGTATCTTGACAAGCTTTCAGGGTCGTTGGATCGACTGTAAAAGAACCTTGATTACTTGCCTTATACCATGATTGGATTTTTTCTGCATCTCGCCCACTCATTTCATATAGAAACCTCTCAAAATTACTTGAAACCAAAATATCCATAGAGGGTGAGATCGTTTGATAAAAAGGTCGTTGACTCTGATAAACTCCCGTTGCAAAAAAATCAGCCAAGACATTATTAGAATTTGAAGCACAAATTATTCGGTTAATCGGAAGACCCATGCGCTTAGCATAGTACGCAGCCTGCAAGTTTCCAAAATTTCCGGTAGGGACTACCACATTCATCTTACCATCTAAGGGGATTTTTCCTTGTCTTACTGCCTCCAAATAGGCCCAGTAATAATATACAATTTGAGGCAATAGCCGACCCCAGTTAATAGAATTAGCGGAGGAAAAGATCAACTTTTTCTCTTGAAGCTTTGTCTTCAAAGATTCTGAAGCAAAAATGCTCTTTACAGCAGTTTGACACTGGTCGAAGTTCCCACCTGCAACGGCCACAACATGAGTATTTATTCCCTCTGTTGTTGTCATTTGGCGCTCCTGAACAGGACTCACCCCACCATCGGGGTAAAAGACAACAATATGCATCCCTTTTCTGTTTTTAAACCCTTCTAAGGCGGCCTTTCCAGTATCACCGGACGTGGCCACAAGAATTAAAACATCCTCTTCTCGGTTAAACTGTTGAAGACTAACCTTCATTAAATCTGGTAACACTTGCAAAGCCATGTCTTTAAAAGCAGCAGTTGGTCCATGCCAAAGCTCCAACACTCCAAAGTTTCCCACGGAAACCAAAGGTGCCGGATCTTCTCCATCAAATCTTCCATCTGAGTATACATTGACAATTTCTGAAAGTGCCTCCTCGGAGAAGTCCGTCAAATATGGCATCATGACACGTTTGGCGACATCACGATATGTTAACCCCTGAAGGTCTTGCCAATTCAAGTCGGGAAAAGTTGAAGGGACAAAAAGTCCCCCGCTTGGTACCATTCCTAATGTAATAGCTTGCGATGCAGTTTGGCCATAAAGATTACCTCGAGTGCTTTCGTACAATACGTTCCCTCCTTGACCCATTAACTGGATTAATTATTTACAATCTAATTCGCTTATATTCGCCTTATAGGAATAAATCTCCTTCTTAGAAGCTAAATGTCTTACTTAATCGGCAAATTTTAATCAACATTTTGAAGGAAACATACAATGTGTTGTTGAATACCCTTTTAAAATATGATAAAAAATTGAAAGGAGAGCAGGAATGTCAGATTACTCAATCCGAAAATATCGTCAGACTCTCATTATTGGACTCATCGGAGTCGTAAAAGAACTATTTCCTGGCGAACAACTTAAAATTTCTCATTCTATCCTCGATGGTGTGTATTGTGAACTTGAGAATTCTGTACTATCTTCAAGGGAAATTCAGAAAATAGAGGACCACTTGAAAACATGGGTTTATTCAGATCAAACAATCTCCTATCAGACTGGGAAAGATCATCTATATCATTGCCAGGTGGACAGGGAATTGATCACTACAATCTATCCCCCCTTGAAGAGGTCTGGGTCCTTAAAACACTTTAAGTTAATCCATTTCTTACCAGGATTTATTCTTCTCTTTCCTAATGCGAATCATCCAGAATCGCTTTCCCCCTTTGTTCCTCCAGAAAAACTCTCTGCAACATTCTCCGAAACCCAGCGTTGGTTAGAAAACTTACACCTTTCTAACGTTCAAGATGTCAATGCAATTATTTCTGCCAAGTCTTCTCAAGATCTAATCTATTTGGCTGAGGCCTTACATGAAAAGAAGATCTCCTCAATTGCAGACCGTATCTTCGAGCAACGTTCTAAAGTCCGTGTTATCCTTATCTCTGGACCTACCTCCTCTGGAAAAACAACCTTTGCCCAACGATTATCAACTCAATTACGCGTAAACGGTCTTCGCCCAGTTGCTCTATCTCTTGATAATTATTTCTTACCCAGGGAAAAAACTCCTTTAGACTGTAACGGACAGTACGATTTTGAGTGCTTAGAAGCCCTTGATTTACCGCTTCTCGCTACCCAATTAAACTCTTTGATTGGAGGGGCCGAAGTTGAAACTCCGCTCTTTGATTTTAAATGTGGAGGGAGATGCCCTGCTGGTAGTACTATGCGCCTAGGTCCTGATGAGATCCTTGTTATTGAGGGAATTCATGCACTTAACCCATCTTTACTACCTTCGCTTGAGCGAACCCAGATGTTTAAGATATATGTTAGTGCCCTTTTCCAACTTAATATTGATGCTTATACTCGAGTTCCGACAACTGAGGTTCGACTCATACGCCGTCTTGTAAGAGATAATCAATTTCGTGGAACTGAGCCTGCCCGAACACTTGCTCAATGGGAAAGTGTTCGTCGAGGAGAAAACAATAATATTTTCCCTTATCAGGAAGAAGCTGATGTCATGTTTAACTCTAGCCTATTATATGAACTCAATGCCTTACGCTCCTATGCAGAACATTTATTAGTCTCTATTACCCCAGATTGCCCTCACTACGAGATGGCTGTTCACCTCTTAACCCTTCTATCCTTTTTTGATTCATTAGACATTTCTACGGTTCCTTTTAACTCTATTTTAAGAGAGTTTTTAGGAGGTTGCGCCTACCATGTGTAGCCTAAGATTAAGTGCGAAGAGGAGATACTCTTCGCACTTTGCATTTTAACAATAAACAGCTATCTTACTATTTGTCACAAGCAAGCTTACCTGCTTTAGCGTAATTTTCCTTTGACATATCCCGAATAATTATCGAGACATTTTCTGGAGCGGCCCCAGTTGATTCTACAATTGCCTGAGTGACTTTCTCAGCAAGTGATCTTTTTTGGTCGAGTGTACGACCTTCGAACAATTCGATTTGTACAATTGGCATGAATATTACCTCCAAAATATCGTATTAATTCTATCAATTCGTCTGATTAAGCAACTCTTGAGAGATTTTCAAAATAGAGAACTTAAGCCCACGACGCTCTGCAAGGTAGTAAATAAGTTCAGGTTGCTTAATGAATTGATCCTTCTCTATACGCAAGCATCTTTTTATGGCATATTCCAATCGTAGGGCTTCGCTCCATGTTCCAACCTCCCAAGCTTGTGCCAAAGTAACTGGAAGATGGGAAGACGTATACTTTGCTCCTTTCCCTCTTGTAGAACCACAGTTATGTTCTTTCACCCTTCTTATTAGATCTGTTGTTGCACCAGTATAGATAGTATTATCACCACACCTCGCAAGGTAAACCCAATATCCCATGCTTTACTCCTTAGGCCAAAACTCAAGAACTGGACGACTTTTCAGCAAATTTTGCTCAAAACATAGCTCTAAATATTTATTCAGACCTAAGACTAACGAATGATCTAAACCATAGTTAAGCTGAGTAAAGTATTCTCTCCAAAAATCTTGTGATCCTCCGAGCATAGCTTGGCATGTCACTATGATATCATTCATATGGCACAAAGCCTTAGCTTTAGCCTCCAAGAGTAACTGATAGATGATCTGTATTTCTTGTTTCCTATCAGTTAAGAGCTTTTTGGGGAATGCCCAAACTGCATATGTCATGGAACAGCCAGTGTACTTAAGCCACTCCTCACCTAAATCATAAATATAACAATCTGGTTTTAGAAGCGTTTCATGTATAGCTGCATCACCAATCAGGAGCGCAGCGTCAGCATGAGCAAACATCTCCTGAAGATTAGCGGGCATAGTCAAATAGCGAGGAACTACTCCATAGAAATGATGAAGTAAAATCTTAGTAAGATTAACAGATGTTGCGGATGCGTCTGTCAAAGCAACGGTCAGACCCTGCAAATCCTTCAAAGGGACTTTTGAGAATAAGATAATTGACCCTACTCGTCCTTTCGTAGAAACCGAGAGGTTGGGCAAAATTGCATAATCACTCCAATGCTCTCCATAGGAAAATGCACTTATCGGCGCCATATCAATACGTCCATCAGCCAACATTGCATTATGTCCCGTAGGTTCAGCCGTAACCGATTCCAATAAAGGATTGTCCTTCTGCAAAAAATAGAACATAGGTAACATATTAGTATTAGGGTTATGTCCGATGCGAATCATGCTTGTACCCCCACGTATGTAATAAGTATCTGAGCAAATTGTCGCCACACCTAGTGAACATATTATTTTACGGTATTACGTAATTCCCCAATCATTTCTATTCTAACGATAACTTCATCACCTGGTTGTATAGCCCCAACTCCTTCTGGAGTACCAGTAAGTACCACATCCCCAGGATTTAGTGTCATGACTTGAGACATAAAGCTCACGAGTTTTGGTACTGAGTTTATAAAATTCTGGGTATTAGACGACTGCTTGATTTCACCATTAAGTATTGATTGAATGTCTAAGTGACTCGAATCAATATCGGTTACAACCCAAGGCCCGATCGGACAAAACGTGTCAAATGATTTTGCACGAGTCCATTGACCATCCTTTTTTTGCAGATCTCTTGCTGTTACGTCATTAGCACACGTATAGCCAAAAATGGCCTCAGCAGCCTCGATTTCATTGGCGTCCTTGATAGTGTTTCCAATAACGACTGCTAGCTCAGCTTCATAGTCAACACGTTGGCTTACCATAGGGTAGATGATCTCAGCATCTGGGCCGATAACACTGGTTTGAGGCTTGAGGAAAATAATCGGATCGACAGGTAATGAATGTTCAAACTCTTTGGCATGCAAAGCATAATTAAGTCCTACACATATTACTTTATTTGGATCCACAGGGGCAAGCAAAGTGACCTCATTCAAGGATAAAATAGTATCGGTGGGTTTACTTGTCGAACAGAGAAAGTCTCCTTCGAGAACTTGAATCCTCCCTCCTTCGATTATCCCATAGCCGATCTCTTTTTCACGATTCAAAAAACGAACATATTTCATGTGAATTAACCCTCTCCTTTTTCTTGAAGAATTTGGATATATTGCGGGTACGTTTTACAGACATCAGTAACAGGACATTCTTCACAACGTGGCTTGCGAGCACTACAGATTCGCCTTCCATGAAAAATCAAAAGATGATGAACCAAGGACCATTTTTCCCGTGGAAAAATAAGCATTAGTTCTTCTTCAACCTTCTCTGGGGTTTTCTCATGTGCTATCCCTAAGCGATGGGCAACTCTAAAAACGTGAGTATCAACCGCAATTGCCGGAATTCCAAAGGCATTACTAACAACTACATTAGCAGTTTTGCGCCCTACACCTGGAAGGGCTCTCAATAGCTCAAGGTTATCAGGAACCTCTCCTTTGAAATTTTCAACGAGCACCTTGCAAGCAGCTAATATGTTTTTGGCCTTATTATGAAAGAGACCTAAAGAACGAATTTTATTTTCAAGTGCGGTTTGCCCTAAATTGATGATCGATTCAGGAGTATTTGCTTCTGCAAATAGAGAAGTAGTCACAAGGTTCACTCTTTCATCAGTACATTGAGCGGATAAGATCGTGGCTATCAATAGTTCAAAGGGCGTGTGATACTCTAACTCACAGCGAGCATCAGGAAATCTCTCTAGTAAAGCATCAAAAATAAACTGCGAAACTTGCCCATCAGAACTAATCTGTGTCATGTGTTAACCTCCGCTGACTAACTTAAGACTTCCTGTATAAAGATAGTTCGTTTATCTACCATATTGTACTCTTTCACTACATTTGACCCAAATTCTGATTCATCGAAAACTCGTACGATTGGTCTAGCTGGCATGCTCAAATTCTGATCAACAACAACCCCAATCTCGCCAGTATTCATTCTTACTGTAATCCCTGTCGGATAAACAGCAATATTTTTTAGAAATACCCGGATCATTTCTAAGGGATAGAGCATTCCAGCGAGGCCCATCAGAATTTCACAAGCCTCATGCGGCATAACACGCTTCAAGTTACTGTAGTCTGAAGTCAACTTGTCATATAGGTCCGTTATAGCTACAACTTGAGCTAGAGGGTGAATTTCGCCTTCTTTCAGATGTCGTGGATAGCCTGTCCCATTCATGTGTTCATGATGTTGAAAAGCAATGTGGGCAATGACCAGATTTAGATCTTTTCGTTTCCTGAGATCTTCAAAACCTAGTATAGTATGTGTTTTGAGAATCTCCACTTCTTCTGCAGTCAAGTCAACTTTTGCAATCAGCTTTGGATCAATTTGCATTTTACCAATATCATGCAGTATTGCACCAATGGCTAAAGTCTCAAGTTTTTCACGATCAAGTAACAAGGCCTTGCCCAAAATAGTTGAAAGAACGCAAACATTTACTGAATGAGCAAACATCTGGTTGTCTAAGCTGCGCATATCCATCATGTTAACTAGTATATCCTTTTTGAATAAGATCTCTTCGACGATTTTGTTAATAATTCTTTTTAGGTCAAAACCATCAAGATCTTTTCCTAGCCTTACAGACCTTGTACTTTTCTCAAGGATTTCCATAGCCTCACGACGATGCTCTTCACTAATAACATCTTCAACGATTACATCATCAAACCGATCATCCTCAATATATAGAATAGAAATCCCCATATCTCTTAATTTGGCGATATACAAAGGAGTTAGTTTAACACCTTTGCCTAACAGGATTCTACCTGAGCTTGAGAAAATGGTTTTAGCCAAAACATCTCCCATTGTTAACGAATTAACACTTACTTGCCGCACTTACAGGTTTGCTCCTTCCTGTCGAAGCATATTTATAATACCCTACTATACAATCCTACACCATTTTTCGCTTTTTTCCCAGTCCACGTTGTAAGAAGTATGATGACGGAACTGCTTCTTCGGAGTATACTATAAAAGCTATGTCTAAAGTGAGGTATGATTAATGTTGTTCGATCTACTCATAATATGCACTCTTGGTTTTGTTGCTGCATTGGTCGATGCAATTGCAGGAGGAGGAGGACTTATTAGTCTGCCTGCCTTACTAATGGTTGGTGTGCCCCCTCATCTAGCACTTGGAACTAATAAATTTGCAGCCTCCGTAGCTTCTTTGAACAGTTCAATAACCTTCGCTCGCTCTGGAAAAGTCCACTTTCCACTGGTTAAGTGGCAGATTCCCTTTACTTTAATTGGTGCAGCCCTAGGCGCTTGGACCGTTCTCAGTGTCAGCTCGGATTTTTTAAATAAAGCCGTCCTGTTCTTAATTTTATTTGTAGGAATATATACTTTGTTCCATAAAAACTTAGGAGTTGAAAACAAATTTAAGGAACTTAGTTCCTCAAAGATAATTTTAGGATGTCTATTTGCTCTGATCCTAGGATTTTACGACGGTTTTTTTGGTCCCGGAACAGGATCCTTCCTAATCTTTTCATTCATCTCACTGTTTGGGTTCGATTTCGTCGTTGCATCTGCAAATTCTAAGGTTTTAAATTTCACAAGCAATATTGCTTCTCTCCTTCTGTTTGCTTGGAATGGTAAAATCATCCTTTCCTATGGCATCCCCATGGCGATTTTTATGATTTTAGGCTCTTATGTTGGTACAAAGCTTGCTATTCATCGTGGTGTCAAACTTGTGAAGCCTCTTTTTATCACAATGTCACTATTAGTTGCTGCAAAACTATTTTTCAAGTATTTATAATTTACCATCGTAGGCACCGAAGCGACTCTTTCGCAATTTGTTGTTTGGTCTACTGTAAAGATTGACTCCCGATAGGGCTACATAGCCTCCTATCGGGAGTCAATCTTTAGGTATAAATATAAATTAGTTCTATTTTGGGTCTTTATCCCAAGATTCTGGGCTTCTAGGATAGCCTTGGGGATTCTGAAGTTCTGGGTGTTTATCATCAGCCAATCCAAACAATCGTATTCTTAACCAATTCTCTCCAGTACGCGCACTTATCAATATATACGCTTGTGTATCATTTCGAAAGCGGAAATCAAGGACTCCATAGGATACTGTAGCATCTTGGCCTCTTATAACATAGGATACTGGCAAAGAATGTGTGTGCTTCTCTTCTATTGCCAGATTAGCCTGGAGTACAGCTTGATATAGCGTACTTGAGTCTTGGCAAATACCTCCGCCAATTTCTTTAACCATCGACTGATTTACAAAGACAATGGCGGGTGAATAACCAGTAGCCGCCGTACGTTCTCCCACAACCTCATTGAATGAAAATACTTCTCCAGGAGAAATTAATCGATTATTCAACGCCATAGCAGCCAAACGCACATTATTAGTTCGTTGCTGGTCTTGAGGATTAAAATATGTGGAATAATCTCCTAAATTATCTCCAATTTTAGATATATCAGCAGTGCTGGGCTTAGCAGGAACAATGTTTACAACAGCTTCTAAATGCTTTTGGACCTTTTCTTGGAAAATCTTTGTCCAGGTCGCTTCAATATCAAGTTCTTTCCCCACAACTCCATCTGTCTTTTTCAATTGACCATCCACAAACTCAATTGAAGCTGCTTGAGCAGGTTGATTAATGATCCTACTAAATGCTTGCAACTGTGCAATGATTTCTGCTTGATCTAATCTAATGCTATCAAATGAAGAAATGTTCAACGGACGCGCCAGATTTTGAAGAATATCTGCAACCCAAGAACCCTTTGTGACTGGATAAACTTGATCCAACCATTGTTCGATCTCTGCATAAGAACGTTCCCACTTTAAGGGATAAACTTCATCCTCATACGTTACTTTATTTGGTAGTTTTTCTATTATAAGAGCAGATACTTGCTCTCTACTAAATCCAGAAATATCCTGGTCCCATATCTTTAAACCAGATGGTGCTCGGTCACGTGTATTGCCATACGATACAACGGCTCCAAACCCTAGTGTAACAGATAGTTGCAGCAATAAGGCAAAGATAAGCAACCTTGATTTTTTCATACAAGCTACATCTCAATAACTTTCTTAGTTTTTCTGTAAATGGGAGGTAACTTCCATCAATGTACTTCTCGTTTTAATGTGAGTCACCATTTCAGGCGTAATGTATTCACCAGCACGCAAAATATCTGCATTGTCTAAGATAATATCCTTATCAACTTTTTTGCCGATGAAATATTGAAGCTGGCGTTGCTCAAACAGATTAAAATCAGCTTCATGTTCTTCAACAATATCGACTTTCTCAATAAGATCTTCTGAATAAATACTATCTTCATTTTCTAGAATGTCTTCATTTTCGTCATTTTCTGCAATTTCCTCATTTTCTATAATTTCACGAAACAGATCAGGATTCTGTATTTGAGGTATAGGTTCATCGTCCAATTTAAAATTCTCAGAGTCTGGAGCAGAAGATTCTCCTTCAATAATGAGTAATTCTTTACCTAAAGTAATAATTTTTTTAGCCTCAATCTCTTGCATCTGACCCTCTAATTCATAAAGACAGGAAGCTATATGGCCTGTATCTTCATTAATAATTATTTCTTTCACGTCTCCAATAAGTTGGCCCTTTTTCGTCAAAACCTTTGTTCCTATTACTCGGATATCTTGCTTTAATAGATTCTGAATCTCAGTATTTTGCGCGACATCTTGTATGACTCCTTGATGTGGTATAGTAATTGCAAACTCTCCAATGCCCAAGATGTCTGTAAAGGAGATGACCTTTGCTCCAAAATAATCTGAGGGTTGGTCAATAATCATAAAATCTAAGGATTTGCCCTGAGGGTTAAGTACTAAATCCTTCACAACCCCAATTTGTGTTCCGTCCGAAATACTAATAACACGTAAACCAATTATTTCTTTTGTCGTCTTCATAGGCGAAAACCCCCTAATCATTAAAATATTTATTAAGATTTTCTTTGATGATCCATGTATCAAAGCGATGCCGAAGCTCTGGATTAAATCGTGATATATAAGTTTGAACATATATTTTTAACTCTGTTAAAGCATAATCACGCTCCCCTAAACTATTCAGCAACCAATAACAATCGATTATTAAACATATGGCCAAATCTGGCGTCGGATTAAGAGCTAATGCACGGAGAAAATAATATGCTGCCTGATGAAAGTTCTCTAAGTATTTCTCTTTAAAACCCAAATCAATAAGTTCAACGATCGACAGCAATTTTTCGGAATTGTAAACACTCTCATTATCAACAGCTAGTTCGTCTTCAATTATGATCGCTTCTGCTACTTCAGGCTCATCTTTTACGATGATCGTTTCTACTACCTCAGGTTCGTTGTCAACTATTGTTTCTAGATTGACAGGGGTATCTTCATGTTTATACTGTAATTCTATATTCTTTCTTGTTTTTTTGTACAATTGTATTTTTGACAATATTGTACCTGAAATAACCAAAATCAGCACTGACAAAATCCACCAAATTGTCCAACCTGACCGAAGAGCTAATGGAAATACCAAGACAGCACAACACAACATAACAGAAATTGATAGTGCTCTCATACGAGATATTCCAAATACCCTCGCTTGCCAAATTAAAAATGCAACAAATGGAATACTAACTAAAACAACGGCAATTTTATATGTCAGAACATGGGTCCCCCCCTTATTTTAAACGGTATTTATAAAAAATTCGACAGAAGTCCCATTTCTCCTTCTTCTTATCTTCTGATTTGCTTTCTTTACAAAATTTTCTTTTTGGAAAGAAATATATTATCAAAAGGATTATTTGATTTTAAAGAGAATAATATATTAGATGTGGCCTTATCTACACGTCTGCTCATTATAACTTGCTTAGATTTCGGTTTATAGGGGGCATATCTATGTCTAGAGATCGGAGAACCGACTCAGAAAAAACGTCAAAATTGTTGGAAAGAATACGCATCTTGGAAAGCCAACTAGAGGAAATACGTCTACACACAAATGTTCTTTTAGATATCGCCCGCGCTCTTAATGCCTCACTTGATCCAAAAGTTATTGCTACTAATATTATAAGCGCCATCGCTTCTCTTATAAGCATTGATCAAGCAAGTGTTTGTCTTTACAATGAGAAAACGCAAAATTTTGAGGTTATTGGAGTTTTTGACTCACGTACCATCTACCCTCAGATTCCATCCAATCTCGATTTGTCTTTTCTCTCTCAAGTATTATCTAAAGGGGTTACCTATTATTGCTCCCCAGGAAATAGAACTCAGGATTGGGAATGGATATGTTGCTTACCTCTTCAGAATGCCCAGCATAAAACTGGCACCATAAATATTCACGCGATTCGACAAACCGAAATAACTCCTGAACAAATGCAATTCCTAGAAACTGTTGCTGGACACGCCACTTCTGCATTGGAGAATGCTCTTCTTTATGCCATTGTAGAGCGAGAATCGATTACTGACGGATTAACTGGCGTATATAATCATCGTTACTTTCAAAAACGCTTACGTGAATATATTTCACTCTGTCAACGTCATAAGCGTTCGGTCACTTTTGGCTTACTTATGATTGATGTTGACAACTTCAAACAATTCAATGATCGCTATGGGCATCAATTTGGAGATACTGTACTACAAACAATCGTGAGAGCGCTAGGAAATAACTTAAGAGAAGAGGATCTTATTGCCCGTTATGGAGGAGAAGAATTTGTCATTCTTATTCCAGAAGCAACCGAAAAAATCGTCTTATTAATCAGCGAAAAAATTCGCGGAGTTGTTGAAAATACTCAAATTTATAATCAGACTACTGATATGAACGTCTCTGTCACTGTAAGTATTGGCGTCACACTTTGGCGATCTTCTGATACTCCCGCTTCTGTAATAATGCGCGCGGATCATGCCCTATATGAAGCAAAAACAACAGGCCGAAATCAAAGTATCTTTAGATAAATATTTATTCCTTATTCATATCCTGCGCAAACACCAAAAACACCCCTTCTGGGGTGTTTTTGGTGTTTGCTTTCACGTTCATTACATTTCTACGCTTGAATAGCTCTACGCATTGAGCCATTATTTTTCGGTAAATTAACAGTTTGTTTTATAAGCTGAAAACACGAAGCAGTGATAACAACTGCGCATCCTCCTAGGAATCCTCCAATTATTAGTACAGGAATGAAAGCTAACATAAAAACGCCCCCTTCAATCAAACTTTTTATTGTTCTTCTTTTCACTATCATATTAACGACACCATAAATTGTTCTGATCTTCATCATTATTTTATCAGATATATACAAAAAAAGAAAGTGATTGTGTTCACTTTCTTGAAGTTCTATTCTTCTGAATTGTAAATACTTTTTAAGCTTTCAATTATCTCCATACCGTGCCTTTATCTTCATAAAGCACCTGTTTTCTCGTGAAATTATCAACCCATTTTTGAAATACATCAGCTTCTTGTCCATGAACATGAACAAGGAGCTTAATAACTTCACTAAAGTCTTCTTTTTCAATTATCCAATTATGTTGGTCGAATTGATACTTAAGCATTTCAAACCATTCATATGGCACACTCAAAACGTATATGCGATAGAGTGCTAATTCCTTTAATTCAGTCTGATTAATTAATTGCCGAGCAGTTCCACCATAAGCCCTAGACAGACCCCCGGTCCCCAGTAAAACCCCTCCAAAGTACCTAACCACGACCAATAACACGTTCCAGATATTTCGATGTTGTAGAATATCTAGTATTGGCCGGCCACCGGTCCCTTGAGGTTCGCCGTCGTCTGAGGATTTCTCAGTATAACCATCATGCAGTCGATATGCATAGACGTAATGGCGCGCATTTGGATATTCTTCGCGAATATTCTGCATAGCCTTATCAATTTGCTCTACAGTTGTCAGCGGAACTGCAATACCAATAAAGCGAGATTTATCGATTGTTTGTTCCCAAGTGATCCTCGAAGATAAAGTATTAAATCCTTCCACGTTAGATCCCCTGTTTACGAGTCTGAGTTTTAGCAAGAAAAGGTTCAACATCGATTATAAAACGTTCATGCTTTCCTATACCAATTTGTCCCGCTTCATCAAATACTTCCACTGAAAAAACTAGACGACGGCGATCTATTTCTACGAGTTCAGCCGTTGCAAATATGTTAGCGCCTAATGGTGTTGCAGCATTATGTTTAATAGTTAAGGAAGTCCCAACACTTGATTGTCCAACAGGTAATTCTATTGAATTCACAGCAGCTTGTTCCATGATTGCAACCATAGCGGGCGTCGCAAAGACTTCAAGTTGTCCACTGCCCATTGCCTTAGCAGTATTTAAACTAGTTACAGTTGTCTGAGCCTGACCTTTTCTTCCAACATTTAAATCCAAAGCGAACACATCCTATTCTTGTAATGTTGTACCTATTCTCAATATTTTATCATAAAACAGATAATAGCGTCGTGAATTTTTCACGACGCCATTATCTGTAATATGGTTCTATTCTACATCCTGGCGATCCGATAGCCGATATATCCAACAACAATTATGCCTACAATATGAAGTATCCACCAACCCGTGCGAAACGTTCCCCAAGTTCCTAAGTCAATACGATCTCGTAAATCGCTCATTTTTTTAACCTGTAACCTTTTTAATGATGTGCACCTTGTGAAATATCACTAAGGGCATCACCCGCTTCATTCACATGAATTTTTTCAATCGCTAAGTCACCTAATGCTACAATCCCAACTATATCACCCTGCTCAGTGACTGGTAATCTCCTGATTTGATAATCTGCCATTATACGAGCGGCTTCATGAACATCTTGGTCAGAAGTAACAGTGATAACCTCAGAATTCATTATATCCTTAGCGGATATGCTATGAGTATTTTTCCCTTCCGCTATAACCTTAATGACAATATCCCTATCAGTAATGATACCCAGTACTTTCTTTCCTTCACAAACAGGAATTGAGCCAACATCGTTGCTTCTCATCAACCCTGCAATTTCAACAATCGAAGAATTTGGGGTAACCGACTCTACTTTGCTAGTCATAACGTCACGAACTTTCATTACTTATCCCTTCCTTTTCCACAAGTATTCATATATAACAACGATAGTATGATCATCTTTGCAAAGAATCATGCAGGATAATTTTAATAAATAAAGCTCTCAACAAGGCGAATTTTTATTGGAATAAAATCACTTCCACCCGCTCAGCGGGTGGTTTGCTCTAGCCCTATAAGGGCAGGGTACGGGCTGAGCCTAAAGGCTTACTGAAAGTTCCGCCAACCGCACTCCGCCCCGAACTACCCCTAAAGGGGTTGCGGGGCTATTTTTTCTTGTTCTTTTCTACTGGCTCACCCGTAAACGGGTCAACAAACTCTTTGATGGTTAGCTGATCTGCTGCGATATCCTCTTGTAATTGTTTTCGGATATACTGTTCTATCGCCTTTTTGTTTCTTCCTACTGTATCCACATAATCCTCTACACCAAAAGTGCCTATTCCCATACTTGTACTTTAAGTTCGCATGCCTATCGAAGATCATCAACGAACTTTTTCCTTTGAGGTATTTATAGAAATCTTTCTATAAATACCTTTATCGAAAGAAAGATCTTATCGTAAGAAACATTCACAACCCGTGATTTTGTCTATATGCTTAGCAAAAATTCTTTCCATAAAATCCATCTTGTAATTCTGGATATTTTCTGGTTCTGTACCTTCTGTAAATATTTTTTATCAGGAGGTATATGACCATGAATGAAACCAGAAACTTAAACAAGCTCATGTACAGTGTGAAATCAGCAATGAAAGACCTCAATTACTCTGCATCATCCGTAAAGCACTATTCAGAAGTATGGAAACGTTATCTAAAATCAACCACCTGCACTGATCTGGACGAGAGGGATATCAACCAGTTCCTGAAAGATACCTATAGCATTACCGATGACATTAAAGTGCTGACCAGATACCAGCGTGGTGCTTTGCGAGCAATGAATGTTCTCATATACTTTTCAAAGTTCGGGAAAATCTACATCAGATTCCCCCTTGCCAATCCCGTAAACAAGAAGACGCCTTTGGACCCTCTCTTGGACGAGTATATCGAGTCATTAAAAACCTGTGGCTATGCAGCCAGCACCCTGCATTCACATGAGCATGTTGTCCGACGTTTCCTGCATTTCCTGAATGAAAAAAATGTTTACAGGATAAGTGACGTAGATACAGGCCATATCACTGAATTCATCCTTGAAATTACCGGACATAGAGGAAAGGTTACCTATGAACTAAACAGCCTGAGGGTCTTTTTCCGCTTTATATACAGGGAAAACCTGCATTCTTGTGACCTGTCACTCTTTGTGCCGGCATCGAACCATTTGCGAATCAGGGAGCATCTTCCATCTGTATGGCAGGAGGATGATATACATGGGATTCTGCAATGTATCGATACAGGTAACCCGGTCGGAAAAAGGGATTTTGCTATCATACTGCTGGCAGTTCGCCTGGGTCTTAGAGGCAGTGACATCAAAAAATTACAGTTCAGGGACATCGATTGGACTGCGGGAACCATAACAGTCACCCAGTCAAAGACTAAGGAACCGTTGGTTCTCCCACTTTTTGAGGATATCGGCAATGCCCTGATTGATTACCTTAAAAGCAGCCGCCCCGTTTCTGGCGAGCCATATGTATTCCTATCACTGCGAGCACCTTATGCACCGTTGTCAAAAGACAACCACCTGCATCATGTACTAAATAAATATATCAGGAAAGCCGGTATCTCGGTCACTGTCGACAAATCCCATGGGATGCATTCCCTTCGCCATCACCTTGCCAGCAGGCTTCTGAAGCAGGGGACACCCCTGCCAGTCATTTCAGGTATCCTCGGTCACAGGGATACACAATCCACTTCTGAATACCTCCGTATAGACATTGACCAGCTACGTTTCTGCACGCTGGAAGTGGAGGTACAGAATAATGTGTGATAAATATGGTTTCTCCAGTGCATTTAGTTCGATGCTTTCAGGGTTTATTTGCGAAAAGCAGAGCCTCGGATATAAATATGAGAGCGAGGCCAGATGCCTGCAACATTTTGATCGCTACTGTCACGACCACTGTTTTCCACCAGTGCTAAGCGAAGAAGTGGTTATGGGATATGTCAGGCCGGATCCCAACAGATGTATTAAGACGACATTGAACCGCATCGGTCTTCTCCGTCAGTTTGCGCTTTACCTACACAGGAATTGGCACAATGCATGGCTTTATCCTGAAGAACTGTTCCCAAAGAAAGAAGCTGTTTTTCATCCTTATGTTTTTACAAAGGATGAAATAAGTAGGTTTTTGAAAGCAGCAGATCACCTCCCTTATAATAAGCAGCACCCCTATCGGCATCTCGTCATACCTCTCCTTTTCCGCACCCTTTATTGCTGTGGGCTCAGGATATCAGAAGCCTTGAATCTGAAAATAAAGGATGTTGATCTGAAGGAAGGGGTACTGCTGATCCGTAGTGCAAAAGGTTACCGTGACAGACTGATACCCCTGAACGATGACCTGCATGCCCGATATCTCCGGTATTATGCCGAAGTCTTACAAGGACAAACAGAGAAATTTCCCTTTTTCCCTTCCACAGACGGCGACTGTTACCGGCAGGCATCCATTGGAGTTGTCTACCGGAAATTACTATGGGAATGTGGTATTTCCTATGGTGGAAGAAAGAAAGGACCACATCTACACAGTCTCAGGCACACATTTTCTGTCCACTGCTTACAGAAATGCATCTCAGGCGGAGTGGACCTGCAGGAAATCCTGCCTGTCCTATCGGCTTACCTTGGACACAGGACATTCCGGGGAACCCAGAAATACTTGCACTTAACGGCAGAGCTTTTCCCCGAAATACTGGACGCTGTCGAAAAGCACTGTGCGGGAATTATTCCCAAAGTAGGTGCACAGGATGAATAAAAAAGAAGAATTCGCATATTTACTTACCCGCTACCTGTCAGAATACCTGCCAGGGCAGAAGAACCTGAGCGGGAATACCATATTATCGTACCGCCAGATATTCTCCATGTTCCTCATTTTTCTTAGAGATGAAAAAGGGATTCCTGTTGAAAAGATGGAAATCAAGTATCTGGATAGTGGGAACCTTACCGGTTTCTTGGCCTGGCTGGAAAACAACCGCAGGAACTCGGTTTCCACCAGGAACCAGAGGCTTGCTGCATTCCATGCATTTGCAAGGTATGTGATGTATCTGCGGCCAGACCTGATTTATGAGTGCCAGCGGATTCTCGGTGTTGGGTTCAAGAAATCGGATAAGACCACTGTACATTATCTTTCTGAGGAAAATATGCAGAGTCTTCTGGCCCAACCGAACCGGATGAATAAATCCAGCCGCAAAGATGCCGCACTGCTTAGCCTCCTGTATGATTCTGCCGCTCGTGTTCAGGAACTGATTGACTTGAATGTCCGGGATATCCGGTTATCTTCACCTGCGGTACTGACATTGACAGGAAAAGGCAGGAAGACCCGGCAGATTCCATTGATGAAGGAGACGGCTGAATTGATGAGGCAATACATGTCAGAAAACAAGCTGAATTCCAAAGAATCCATTGAAAAGCCTCTGTTTGTCAATCATATGCGGGGGCGTTTAACAAGGCCTGGCATTACCTACATCATAAATAAACATTGCAAGAAAGCATTCATGGATGGTGAGATTCCTTTTCCTATCACCCCGCATATATTTCGCCACAGTCGCAGCATGCACATGCTCCATGCCGGTGTAAATATTTACTATATCAAGGAATTCCTTGGACACTCTGATTTATCAACAACCGAAAACTTTTACGTGAGGGCAGATACCGAAATGAAGCGAAAGGCATTGGAAAAAGTAAGTCCATCAATCATACCCCCAGCATCCGAAAATATTCCTTGTTGGAAACAGGATGTTAGCCTTCTGGATTGGCTGAAATCATTTAGCTGATTCCCGGGATGTCATGATTTTATGGAAAGATTATTTCTCTGGAATCGCTGAATTTTAAGGAGTTAGGGAAATATCTTTCTATAAAATCTTTCTTTCGATAAAGGTATCCCATAAAACTTGATACACTTAATTTCGGAGGAATTGACACCAACATATGAATGTGGTCTGGACATGCGTTTGCTTCTATGATCTCTACTTTCTTGTAATCACACAATGTCCTTATTATCTTTCCTATATCCCCTTTGATTTTTCCATAGATTATTTGCCTTCGATATTTTGGGGCAAACACTATGTGATATTTACAGTTCCACTGCGTATGTGCTAAACTTTCTGTATCCATTGGGATCTACCTCCTTTGTCTTAGTGCGGCTGACGAAACCGGCACTATTTTAACAAAGGTAGGTAGTTTTTTCTACTCATAGCTAAAGCTTTTTGGAACCACCTGCATAGCAGGTGGTTTTCGTTTAGACAATAATAGAAAACCGTTTGTAAACGGTTTTCCAATTGACAAAAAAGTTATTTCTTTTTAAATAATAATCAGAATAATTGGCATAAAACAACCTCAAAACTTAAAAATTTAAACACCCTTTACGGTTTTTTCCCTGAAACTAGGGCGACAACACCACCGGCTAAATTATAAAAACTTACTTCCTTTAATCCACATTCGGTAAAGATCCTGGCTAATTCCTCCTGAGCCGGGAACTCTCGAGCTGAGTCATGAAGATATTGATAGGCACTAGCCTTTTTAGCCCAAACTTTCCCCATTAAGGGAATAAGCTTTTCGAAATATAGCCAATATGCTTGTTTAAAACCTAGTAGTGATGGTTTAGCCATATCAAGTGATACAACTCTCCCTCCTGGCTTAACCGTTCTCTCCATTTCTCGCAATCCCTGTCTCAAATCCGGTAAATTTCTTAATCCCCAGCCCACAGTTACACCGTCAAAAGAATTATCTGGAAAAGGAAGCTCCATTGCATTCCCTTGGATAAATCGAATATGACCTGAGTTTGAACTTTGAATCAAGGATTTTTCAGCTACTTCCAACATTTTTTGCGAAAAATCCAATCCGGTCACGCTTCCTTCTGAACCAACAACCTTTCCTAGTTCCATTGAAAGCTGCCCTGTTCCACAGCAAACATCAAGAATATGCATTCCAGGCTTTGCCCTGACTTTTTCAACTGCAAGACGTCGCCATCTTTTATCCATTCCTAAGCTCATTAAGCTATTCATCAAATCATAACGCCCTGCTATCGCATTAAATGTCTCCTTCACATACGTGGCCTTATCTTTCCCTGCAAAATCCATCGTAATCTCCCTATCTATTGATTTGGTTTAAAATAGTATTGACATTTTCTTAAATACTACCCCTACATTAACTATTTGTCTAGAGACAGTCTATTTATTAGATCAAAAATACACTATCCTACTCGCGTGCCAAAGCTTATTCTAGGATAATGACGTAAATACTTCTGATCACAATTCGATTTGATTTGAGTTGACGTAATTCCTGCAAACGACTATACTGTTGATTACAGCATGCTGTAATCAACAGTATAAAAGGGGGGATATAAGCTTGAATCGCTCTAAACACAGCCGTCACACCAATGCCTTTATTCTTCTCTTTTTAGAGAAGTCAGCATTCGCCTATGGAGCACAGATTCTCTCTAGCTTGCAGACAGAATTGCCGTATTGCTTAGCGGACAGCCCTAGTGTTTATCGCGCCCTTCAAGAAATGGAAGTAAAACATTGGGTTCAATCCAGTTGGAAAACCTCCGAGAAGGGGCCTCCTCGTAAATGGTATACCATCACTCCTCGAGGACAAAATGCACTTCGTGATTATGCTAAGGACATTGCCCAACGTCATGCTAATTTCGAGTTTTTCCTTAGACACTATACTCTAATTAACAATAATAATTATAAGTCCGAAAGGAGTCCCCAAAGTGAAAGCTAAGCAACCTATTGAGTATTCAACAATTGGTATATTATCTTTGGCGCATCTGCTTAATGATATGTACAGCAACTATTTACCTCAGATGCTTCCTTTTCTAGTAGCTGCTACTGCCCTTAGCGCGACTAGGGCCGCCATATTAGTTTCAGCGTTTACTATCAGTTCTTCCTTCATTCAGCCGATCTTTGGCTACTTTCTTGATCGGCAAGGAAAGCGATGGTTAGTCCATGTGGGCACCCTATGGATGGCAGTAATGCTCAGTTTAACTGGTCTTGTCGATAACTATTTTCTTCTTGTTCTCCTCGCTAGCCTAGCCGGTCTTGGAACTGCTGCCTTTCACCCCCAAGCTTCTACGATGATTACTGTGGTCAGCGGAGACCGAAAAGCAGTTTTGCTTTCTGCATTTATAGCTTTTGGGAACATAGGTTTTGCTCTCAGCCCTCTTATACTTGTTCCCTTATTTCAAAACTATGGTCTAAGTGCTACTATTTACACGGTTTTCCCTGGTATATTTGTCGCCATGTTACTTTATTTCTTTGCGCCCAAAAATGATGTACTTAGTGGTGGAAACGTGCCTACTTTAGCCGAAGTATTACAATCTTTGCAAAACGCACGTAAAGAACTTTTGGCAATTACCAGTGTCATTGCTATTCGTGCTTTAGCCTATACCGGATTGTTAACCATCCTTCCCTTATATTTTCATGCACAGCATCTATCTTCCATTGCCTCAAGTCATTTAGTCTTCATAATGCTGTTCTCAGGAGCAATTGGAGGAATTCTAGGTGGATATATTTCAGATCGATATGGTCGTAAACCTTTGATTGTCGGCTCACTAGTCCTAGCTACACCACTCTTTTATGGTTTCTTATACTCACAGGGTACTTTAAGTGTTGTTTTTTTAGCCCTTGCTGGCGCTTGTCTTTTATCTAGCTTTTCAGTAACCGTTGTTGCAGCGCAAGAAGCCATTCCCAATAATAAGTCTTTAGCTGCTGGATTAACGATGGGATTTGCTGGGGGAGTAGGAGGGCTACTGGTCATTGTAATTGGGGGGATCGGAGATCTTTACGGTTTATCAGCTTCAATTTCAGTATTATTTTTTCTCCCACTTATTGCAGGAATAACCGCCTTATTCATGAAAAACCGACCTACATCAAAAGCACAAAGGATTGTAGCTCGGTAATGGCTCCAAAGGGGCATGTAGGTCTACCCTGAAAACATTATCGGTGGTGTGCCAATCAACATGGGTGGTCTGGTATAAAACCAAGAGCCTTTCACTTCATATCAAAATTTTGAGTGAAAGGCTCTTGCAATTTTTGGTAAACCTCTGCATGTATTTTAATTAGTTCGTATTATGTAGATTAATGATCGAGGGGTATCTGTAACTGCGCAATTAATACATCATTTTCCGGAGTACTCATTTAATATTATTTGCCCCCTCTCTGTAAGTAGCCAAAAAGTAAAAGCTTCGGTCGAAAGAAACCCACACCCTTCACACTGACCACTACATCGATCTATCTCACAATTCGGACTACAGGCTTGTCCGAAGATCTCACGTCGAACATATCCCATACGTTCCATTTGTTCTAGAGCACTTTCAAGTTCCCTAACCGAATAGCCCACCTCCGTAGCAAGCTGTGTCATTGATAACGACTCTTTACGTGATAGAACTTCCATAATACCTGTAAGCAATCCGCTTCACCCCCCTAAGGGTTTTTTCATTATTGAAAGCCAAGAACCTGCCCGCCATGAAAAATTAGCCACCCTATAATAAAACTAAGAATTAGGTTATAAGCAACTCCAAAACTTGTCCATCCCAAGCTCCTTGATTCCTTATAGGTTGTAACAACGGATGCGAGGCAAGGGATATAAAGCATATATACTACCAGAAAAGTATATGCACCTAAAGGAGTCATTGCACCAGTCATAGCCTGTGCGATGGACTGCGACGCGTCAGCAGCAACGCCGTATAAAATACCTAAGGTCGATAATGTCGTTTCTTTAGCAGTAAATCCAAATACTATCGCAACCATAATCCTCCAGTCGAAGCCTAATGGTTGCCCAATAAAAGCTAGCCAACCGCCCATTTTCCCTGCCCATGTTGCATTCATCGAAGCTCCTTGTGGATATGAGCTTAAGACCCAAACCACAATCGAAGCAACTAAAATGAACGTCCACGCTCTTTTCAAGAAGGAATATGTTTTTTGCCATGTAGGAAACAGAATATTGCGCATAGTAGGCATATGGTATAGCGGGAGTTCCATAACGAAGGCTGAACGTTCTTTTTGTTTGACCACTCTTCTTAAAAGGAGCGCTGAGAACATTACGAGAAGCATACTTAACAACAAGAGACTTACCATAATGACGGCCCCTCGAGAACCAGGGAAAAATGCAGCCACAACAGCACTCATAACCCCCAAGCGCGGAACACAGGGAATCAACGGATTTATAAGCATTGTAATTAAACGGTCTTTTGGATCTTCTAGAGTTCGTGTAGCCATAATACCTGGAACGTTACAGCCGAATCCAGATACCAAGGAGAAAAATGACTTACCATGTAACCCCATTAGTTGCATAAACCGATCTCCAAGAAACGCTGCACGTGCTAAATAGCCACTGTCTTGCATCAAAGAAAAAAAAGCAAAGAAAATTGCAATTTGAGGAACAAAAGCTAAGACAGCACCTACCCCTGCGAAGATTCCGTCTCGTACCAAACTCTGTATAACATCAGGCATATGACCCCACTGCATTATAGCTACAATCACATCTGCCGCCCAAGCCATTGCTTCGGATACAGCACCGCCTAAAGGTGCACTGGCAACAAAAGAAAACCAAAATACTAAAGACAAAATAACTATCATAATGGGATAACCCCAAAATGGAGAAAGAATCCATTCATCTAATCTATCCGTCCAAGTGCGTTTGACAGGATTCTCATGTATCCTGAATTCGGGAAGTATTTTAGAGATATATTGGTACTTCGCATCCGCAACTGCCATCTCGAAATGATCCTTGGTCCACCCTTCAGCTTCATAAGCCTGGAGCAAGGCGTCACCAGGCAAAGTTACCGATTCTTGAAGTTCATATTTTACAGGATCCCCAGGATCACAGCAAGGATCTGGATTCTTATTTCTTTGGTTTGTGTGTGGGATGCTCTTCCAAGTCTGTCCAATTTCCGGATCTTGTTCTAAACGTTTAATAGCCAACCAACGCAAGGGATACTTTGTTGCCCAGATGGTATCTGCTAATAATCGCTCCATTGCTTGAATTCTATTTTCAAGCTCTTCCGGATAAGGGATATCATCCGATAACGGATCTTTTTTTAGTTTTCCTACCCTAATAGCCTCTGTAAGAAATTCCTCAATCCCTTGTTCTTTAGCTGCTACGATTTCTACTACAGGGACATTCAAAGCCAAAGCTAATTTATTAGAATGAATCGTTATTCCTGCCGATTTTGCTAAATCCATCATATTTAGGCCAATAACAACACGAGGAGCAAGTTCAAGAATCTGGAGGACAAGATAAAGGTTTCGTTCAATATTTGAAGCGTCCACCATCGCCATAACGACATCCGGTTTTTCGCGGAGAATATATTCTCGTGTAACAATCTCTTCTTGAGAGTATGCGGTTAAACTATAGGTTCCTGGAAGATCAATGAGTTCTATATCCTCATTGGCTCTATGGATTATTCCCGATTTACGTTCTACAGTTTTTCCAGCCCAATTCCCAACTTGTTGATTGGATCCTGTTAAGACATTGAAAACTGTACTCTTGCCAACATTAGGATTGCCCATAAGAGCTATTTTCATGACTCTACCGCCTCCTCTCTTCGTAGCTCATAATTATGTCCTAGCGGCAATACTAAAAATAAATCGCATTTCACTTAATTTGCATGAATATAAATTAAACGACTGCTAATGAAGATTCCTGCCTTGGCACACAAACCATAATCTTTGCGCACTCTCCTCGACGCATAGCTAAATAGTACCCCTTCAATCGAATCTGAAGTGGACCACCTAATGGAGCATAGCGAACAACTTCTATCTCTACTCCTGGGACGATACCCATATCCATCATCCGACGACGCAAGGCCCCTCCGCCTTCTATGCGCTCAACACGCGCCCGTTCTCCAGGTTTTAAATCCTGTAAAAAGCGTTCCATCGGCTATCCCTCCCTCTTTCAAAATGATAACCATTCTCAAGTTTGATTAAAAAATAACTGAGAACATATCTCATTTGTTAATAGAATACTATTCTTTTTCTACACTGTCAATAAAAATTATCGTAGTGTGTGTAACAGGGATGAACGTTTGTGTAAAGAGGATGGTCAACCTTACCAAAGATGCTCAAGAGGCTTGCATTCGGGCCGGTGCAACTAGAGTCATGACCTATATCAAAATGGATTATGTCCCAACAGGCTCCACAATTAGTGAAAAAATCGATAAGTATCGTAGCAAATAATGCGCTGGATAAAATGGAAAGAAAGAACCCCTTCTTTAATATTTCTTCTCGTTATCCTTGGGGTATGGCAAATTGTGACTTGTTTGTCTATATATTTAAGGAATTAAAAAGACCATCTCTGTTACATGTTCGTTATTCGTTTTACACGTTAGACATCTTCCTCTTTAACAACTTCTCTCTTAGAAGCTTTAAATCTTGGTCAATGAACCTATGTTGGATATGATTAACGTTAAATTTAAAAAGTTTAAAAATGAACTGAATAATGTAGCCAAGTACTACAGACATGATCAGGGTTCCTAACCCTACGAACCCGCCTAATAAATACCCAACAATAAGCGCACTAATTTCAATAGAATTTCTAATAAATCGTACAGATCTATTAGTTCTTTTTGTTAAGGCAATCATTAAACCATCACGCGGACCGGAACCCAATTCTGCACCTATATAGAAATAACTGGCCAATCCTATGATAAACATACCTAAAAACATCATTATTAAGCCAGAAACAACTTTATTTGATATTGGGATTATATGATTAAGCATTATTAAATCCATGAATAATCCAATGAAAAACATGTTACATAAGGATCCCCATCCTAACCTTTCTCCTAGAAATGCATTAATCATTACTAGAATAATGCCTACTCCAATACTTGCCTGTCCCATAGTTATACCGGTTAAATAGGTAATTCCCTGATGAAAAACATCCCACGGAGATAGACCAAGGTTAGCGTTTATTGTCAATACTATACCTACTGCAAACAGGAAAAGACCCACAAATAACCTGATAAACCTTTGAACCATTTGTGACACTGACAATCCCATAACCTTCCGCCCCACTTAACTAATAAATGTATAAGAATTTGAATAACAAATATTAGTTGTTATTTTTTGGTTTTCCTATATTGCTATAGAGATACATAATTCTACTATACTATAATCATACTTATTATAGGATAAGAGTTTATTCCTACAATTTTATTATCATCCCTATACATAAAGGAGGAACCCTACTATGCCATTTCAAAAAAATAAAGCCTCTAATCTGGTGGAAGATCAGCCATCTAAGCTTAATCCTAAGACTTCTCCTATACCAAATACTACGGGGAAAAATAAAGATGATGTGATTTTTACTAAGGATAAAAGTCCAGATGATCTTGAAATCCTTGATTGAATAGACTATTTCTCTTTTTGCATCATATAACTGGAATGATTTTGGTAATGCTCGTTGAAGTACTTTATTATAATTAACAAAAGGCTAGGGGTTCCCCCCCAGCCTCTTGTTAATTATTTATTTTTTATTTTAGTAACGACGCATCGATTGGAAGCATTCGCGGCAATACACAGGCTTTTCACCAGAAGGCTGGAAAGGAACTTCAGTTTGAACGCCACAGTTTGCGCAGATTGCTGGAAACATTTCACGTTGTGGGCGACTACCAAAACCGCCGTAATTACCTCGGCCACCGCCTGATTGTTGCTTGCGTGCCTGACGACAAGCTGGGCAGCGAGAGGGTTCATTTTCAAACCCTTTTTCAGCATAGAAGTCTTGTTCACCTGCTGAAAATACAAATTCTTGACTACAATCGCGACATGTTAGATATTTGTCCTGAGCCATGATAACTCCTCCTTATTTGGTGTTCTTGTATGCGTTGGATCCTCACAAATTATCATCCGTGCACCAAATACGGTCAGAATTATGGATTCCAATTTAAGTTAGGCCCAAGTTTTAACAAGCACACGGTCAGTATAGCAGAGGGTGTCCTTATTATCAACCAAAATTTTCTACATTCAACCCTTTTAATGAGTAAAATTTATAAAAACTAATAATTAGCTACCCATCTCCTACAAAGGATAGGGCGTTCCCAAGTCCTCTAAAGCCTGCTTCAGTCTGGCAATATGAAAGGGTTTCATTATGTCTTCACCATGCCAATGGCAATCTAAGATGTCAGCATCTTTTACTATTTCCTCGAGCGGCGTCCCGATCTCATCCTTCTTTGAATGTTTTATAACAGCTTGAACAATTAGTTCTTTAGCTTCTTCTGAACCCATTTTTTGAGCCAAGAAACGCCTAGCAGGGTCTTCCCCTTTTGGTGCATGCTCATTTTGTCGTCCTGAGATCCAACGGCCTATGTCATGTAAAGCACATGCTAAGGCAGCTATCTCTACATCAACTCCTCTCTTTTCCGCTAACATACGACCAATTTGAGCACAGCTTGTAGCATGAACTTTCTCCCATATGATTGGATAATCTCGTTCAATCGTCTGCGCTTCCAAAGCATCTAATAAGGAATATATTTTCTGTAAGTCATAGATAAATTCCCAATTCATGGCCAATCCTCCATTTACTTATTTTACCACTACAAAAAGGAAAATTAATTCTCAATCTCCTCATATCTTATCCTAAGAGGATTTGCTACATGAGGAGGAGGTCTGTTTGAATTCAAGTTGGACACCCACGGCTCGACGTCTGTTAGACAAACGTTTATGGGTTCTCGGCTATTATTCTGAAGATTTTCAGGGCGATTTACGCGCAATAGAAACGCTAAGGCAACAGGGGTCCCGTATTGACGTTTATGCCGACTTTGCCTTTCAGTTAACGCCTAATGGTCAGTTCATAGGACAAATCAATAAAGTTGCCTTACAAGAAGCATTAGCTCGCGGTACGTCGCCTCTTATTCTCTTCCATAATTTTAACGGAAAAGTATTCGATCATCTGCTCCTACGCTCTATTTTATCTTCAACTGCCTCACAAAGGAACTGCATAGATAACTTGCTTGAATTGCTACCTTCTGATATAGCCGGTGTCCATGTGGATTTTGAAGGGGTAGAAGGTCCTTATCGTATTCCATATTTGACTTTCCTGGAATCTCTAAGAGCTGCATTACATGAGCGCGGCTTACTATTAACCATAGCTATTCCAGCCAAACGCTCGGAGTGGGAGGCACCAGGGTATGACTTTGCAGAAATAGGTCGTTTATGTGATTCCGTAACATTAATGACCTATGACGAACACTTCTCAGGAGGTTCACCTGGGCCCATAGCAAGTTTACCTTGGATGACTCAAACTCTAGACTATGCTATTCGCTACATACCCAATGAAAAACTATTGTTAGGTATTCCGGTTTATGGATACGATTGGTCTAGCGAGCCAACCCGTCTCATCCCAATGCGAGATATACATGAATTAGTCGCTAGTACCAATTCACGTAGTCTTTGGTCGGACCAAGCTGTCGAACCATACTTTTACTATTGGAAAGGACGAGTTAAACATACCGTTTGGTATGAGAATGAACTCTCTGCCAAAATTCGCTTCGGTTTTGTCAAGAGCTATCGATTGAAGGGCATTGCCATTTGGCGCCTAGGGTACGAAACTAACCGCTTCTGGCAGGAGGTAACAAGTAAAATCAAAAAATAGTCTACTTTATCCCTAAAACAATAAAGGTAAAAGAGCATTTTTTCAACGAGGATGTTCTTTTGCCTTTATTACTAGAAAGTGTTCCTTCGGTTTTACTATTTTTATACTTGTTCTTTAGATGGTTAACCTTTATTATTGGACTTAAGTAGATTTTAAAGGAGATGAGCTATAGTCATGTATGAGCTTAAGAACCATACAGAAACAGTTGTCCAACAAGCGCTTCAAAACTATCTCCGTAACAACATTCTCAGCTGCTCATGCGAACGCTGTCAGGCTGACATTATGGCACTTGCCTTAAATCGTTTACCAGCACGATATTATGTTTCTTCACGTGGTGAGATAATGACTCAGTGGGAGTCTCAAGCACTTCCTGACCAAGCACGTATTATGGCGGAGGTTGTCCGTGCTGCCCAACAAGTCAGCGCTACCCCCTCACACCCACTAAATCAACCTTGATAATCAAGACAATTGTACCCTATTCTGCATTTATTACAATAACTACAGATAGAACCGCCACTACAAATAATGTAAATACTCTAAAAGGATCGTTGATAACTTGTATTACTTGGACTGGGGTCCATTTAATATCCAACATATCCCATCCTCCTCACTCCTTCTTCTAGTTTATTGTATTCCCATAGAATTGTGAACGAGGCCTTTTATTGAATTCTTGATTTATGCGAGCGTCCAAAAACAAATTTTAGAAACCTCAAATTCGGAAAGAGGTGCTATTCGTGCTTAATTCTGAAGACCTTCGCCGCTTTTCTTTATTTGCATCCTTAAGCTCGAACGACGTTGACCCTCTTCTTCCACACTTAGTTGAACGTCGTTATCGTCGTGGTCAGTTACTATTTATCGAAGGAGAAATCGGTTCGTCAGTATATTTTGTTGTATCTGGGCAAGTTAAACTCAGCAAATCTACCCTCACAGGTGAAAAGCAAATTATCGATTGGTGTGGTCCCAATGATTGTTTCGCTGAGGTTCTGCTTCTAGAAGCTGGTTCATATCCAGCTACCGCTGAAGCTGTTAAAGATAGTACATTACTAGTTCTTCACAATGAAGTAATGCCTCAAATTTTAGAAGCAAATCCTGCACTCTCAGTAGCCCTTATTCGAACTTTGAGCCGACGACTAAGACTTTCCCAAGAATTCATACGAATCTTAACAAATCGTTCTACCACAGGAATTCTTGCGGCCCTTTTTCTTCGTTTAGCTCGACCCGCTAAAACTCCAGGAAACCCGATCTTTGTAGATGCTTCTTTAACACACCGGGATCTAGCTAGTATGATTGGAACATCTAGAGAATGTGTCAACCGTGCCATCAATAGTTGGAAACGTTCAGGTATTTTAAAGCTGGTTGACGATCGGTTAGAAATTCTTAAACCCCAGGAACTTGCTGATTGGCCTTAATTAAAACACCATGGAACTAGTACTGCTAGGTCGTTCTAATTGATTAATAATACGCCAACATTCTTCCCAACTTATGTTTGGCTGACGACGCCAGAAGATCATAGCTGCACGTGTTTTTTCACACTCACGATCGTTAAGAAAACTTTGGTTTGGCATTTTACCTCCCCATGCATTAACCCATTCCTGATAACAATGGATCAGTTCTGTTGATTGGCTTTTCAAATACCTCATAGTGTAAATGCTCGTTAGCCAATGAACAACCTTGTCTTCACCGCCCCTAGCATATACCTGCCCATCTAAGTCTGCTCCGGCGACTAGAAGAAGCAAGAATAGGAAGTGAACTCTGACAGCTTGCCGTAGTGTTTCTGGATTAATCTCGTAAAGTTCTGCAAAGCGTCCTAAAGGCTTAAGAAATAGTTTAACTGAAGGATCCCGATAAGTACATATTCCAAAAGCTGCAAGTGGGATTGGATATACATCTTCCAATCCACTTTCTTGTAATTGACCTACCAACTCGCGTTCAGCTTGAACCAAACGCTGTTCACGTATTAAAAGTTGCTCAGCGGTTTCTTTTAAGAATAATTCTGCTTCTTTAGGACGCTCCGGAAGGGAATCTGCCCATTCTCGTAAGCGAGATCGTTTGGGCATTAGAATTTCTATCAGAGAGCCTGTCTCTTGGTGTAATAATTTAAAGCCTTGTCGAACGCGATCGGGATCACGATATAATCCCCGCATAAGTGTTTCAGCGGTTTGGGGAATTTCTAAAGTTTCCTCAAACCGTACAATCACTTCTCCACTTCGCTCTGGAAACTTGAGTCCCATGGCCTTCTCAATTTCTAATCTCATTGAAGACACGTCTGATCCCCCCTAAGCCTTGTCTCTTGTTTCATCCTATGGATTCTAGGGATAATTCAGACCATGTTGGCCCTAAATTTGACCATTATAGATTGCTTTGTTAAAATTAGTAAAATGCTATCAGAAACGAGCTGACTAACATGTCTAAGCGCACCTATCACGAAATGACCCTAGACCCTTTCCAGGAAGAGGCACTTGATGCTATTGATGCTGGTAAATCTGTCATCGTAGCAGCACCTACCGGTACTGGGAAGACTCTTGTTGCGGATTATTTAATAGAAAAGGCTATGAAGGAACACTTAAGAGTGATCTACACAGCCCCCATCAAGGCTCTTAGCAACCAAAAGTTCAGAGACTTCAAAAAACAGTTTGGAGAAGATGCTGTAGGCATAATGACAGGAGATGTCGTGCTTAACCCAACCGCACCTCTACTTATCATGACCACAGAAGTATTTCGCAATCAAGTCATAACCGAAGACCCCAACTTAGAGTTTGTATCTCATATTGTTTTTGACGAAATTCATTGGCTGAATGACGAGGAACGTGGGACAGTTTGGGAAGAGTCTATCATTCTAGCACCACCTAAAATGAAAATTCTTGGTTTGAGCGCTACAATCGCTAATGCCGGTCATCTAGTAGATTGGATCGAATCCATCCGTCATGAAGAGGTTGCTCTCATCGAAGAACATAATCGAGTTGTTCCCTTAGAATACTTTTACTTTACTAAAGACACCGGCCTAGTCGACTATGATCAACTTTGGCGTTATTATCGCCGGAAACTTAAGGACCGCATCAATGATGAAAATCCCTTCGGCCCTACGACTCACTTAGACCTCATTCGTACGATACAACGTAATCATCTTCCTGCACTTTTTTTTGTTTTTAGCCGAAAACAATGTGCTATAAAAGCTATGGAATTAGCGAACATCGCAAATTATTTAAGACCAGCTGAACGAAAAACCGTCGAAGAAAAATTCATTAATCTCTTTGGCTATGAGGTTGATTGGTCGTCTTCAACACGTCAGCTCAAACGATTATGTTCCAAAGGGATTGCGTATCATCATGCTGGGCTGCTACCCTCTCAAAAAGTTGTTGTTGAAGAGCTCTTTCTAGAAAAGTTAATTAAGGTACTCTACTGCACAGAAACCTTTAGTGTTGGGATTAACTATCCTGTCAAAGCGGTTTGTTTTGATTCGCTAAATAAATATGATGGACGGAATTTTCGACCACTCGCCAATCACGAATTTTTTCAAATGTCTGGTCGGGCGGGACGACGCGGACTTGATGAAAAAGGGTTTTCTTTCGCCCTAGTTGACTTAGCGTATATGGAAAAAAGCCCGCCACCGAAGTTTCAGTTAAATCGCCTCGAACCCCTTACCAGTCAATTTCGATTAACTTACAATACGGTTCTTAATTTAACTGCCACATTATCTCAAGCACAAATAGAAACATATTTTCAAAAAAGTTTTTCTGCCTATAGCTACCGATTAAGTTCCGAGCAACTTCATTCCGAATTAGACCAAATTCAGCAAAAGCTTGAAGGAACACATCAACATCTCTGTGAGGAGGTTGGGTCCTTTAACTGTCCATTAAAACACCATCCCAAGCGAAAAGAACTTGAAAAGCTCAAAAAGGCCTACAAATCCTTGGGACCCCGCAAACAATCCCGCGTATACGGGCGAGAGATGGCCCGTAAAATTCGCACCTGGGAAAAACTATTATCCCAAACTCCTAAAAGTTGTGTCCCTCAACAACAAGAAAACTGTTTTATTCAAAGTAAATCCTACTTTAAAATAAAACAACAACAGCAAGAACTTCAAAATGCCTTATCTGCCCTTCCCGAAGAACACGCTTTTCTGCAAGAATTTGAATACAAAAAAAACCACCTCCGTCAAATAGGATATTTACGAGGGGATGAGTTATTGCCCCGAGGGACGTGTGCTAGCCGTATTTATGTTCAAGAGCTCCTTGTTACCGAACTGATATACTCTGATGTGTTTTCACAATTAGATGATGATCAACTAAATGCCTTAATTTCCAGCATTGACTTTGAAGCTAGAAAAAATGATATGTTTCATCGAACAACAGCCTTTGATTCAATCCCTGTCAAAGAAATAATAGAATACATTCAAAGTATTTGTGGACAAGATGCTGTAAGATACGATCCTCGCGTTGCGGGAATTACTCATGCTTGGAGTCAAGGCAGTACATTTGTTGAAGTACAGGCTTTATGCAACCTTGACGAAGGAGATATCATCAGTGTTTTTAGGCGAACTATAGATCTTATGCGCCAAATGAGAGAGGCCGTAAGCGATTCTACCTTACGTAGTCGCTTAAAAGTATGTATGGAAAAACTTGACCGGGATGAAGCGGCCATTATGGAACTATAAAGAAAACATGGCCCCAAAATCCTAAGTGGTTACATCAATCATCAAAAAGCGTCCACCACTATCAAAGTGGAGGACGCTTGTGTTTTTATTATAGAATCAGAAGTGGGGATGCGAGAACAACATTTACAAGTTTTAGACACCCTTTTTATTAAAGCAACATGTTTTTAGTGATTAACTATAAGAAAACCCCTATGTATAATTGTTTACTCGGAAACCTCGAACATGTCTTTACCTACTCCGCATAACGGACATACCCAATCTTCTGGGATATCCTCAAAAGCGGTGCCTGGAGCAATTCCGGAATCCGGATCTCCAGCCTCTGGATCATAAATATAACCACATGCTGAGCAAACATACTTTTTCAAATTAGAATTTCCTCCATTCATAAACTTCGATTTTTGCATACTTTATTTTAACACTATTTAGCTAGTTTAGCCAGTTTTACCTGTGTCAAATTCTTTCTTAAAAGTTATCTATCATGTTAACTATTATCTTAAGGATCCAATATCAAGTGAAATATCATACTTTTTTAATACATACCCTCTAAAATCTTCAACACATTGGCAGGGTTCACGATGATCACAAAAACCGACTTCTAACTTACCGATTAAATGATGGTGCAAAATATGAACGTTAACGTATAAATGACTTACTTGCTCATTTAGCTGAATGTAGTGCCTTGTAGCAAAATAAAATAGAATGAGCAGAACAACACTCAAGCTAATCCCAGAATTCGGAAATAACCAGGGAAGGATTAATGCTAACAATCCAAACAAAAATACAATACACATCCCAATCGTTTCCTGACGCCTTACGAGTTTCCATTCGTTATACCGACCTAAAAATTCATAAAATAACTGAGCCATACGCACAGACGGAAACGGTGGATTTGCACTCTCAACCGTTTTATCAACTACGTACTGGCAAAGCACTCCCACCCTTATCCTTCCTTTCTTGTACAATCAGAAAGTATAAACTTGCATTATATACTTTCCAAGCATAAGTGCAACTAAGGCTATCGCCTGCGCCGGAGGCTGCAAGAAAGCTAACACGTGCGAAGACAGTGTCTTCGGGCGCTAGCCAAGTTTTCTAATCAGGCTTCTCACAAACTTCCTTGACTTATAAGCCGAGAAAGATCATCTAACTGACCTGCATAATCCGTCCTAACCTCTGATTCAATCGGACTTCCAACTAAAAAGGTCTTCATCCCCAATTCTTGACAAACCATATCATTGATATTCGTACTAACTAACAAGCAACTTTGAGATCTAACCCCAAGCTTTTCTGCAACTTCTTTAAAAAACCCAAGATGTGGTTTGCAATAATGATAGTTATCTATAGTTGCAATAACTTTAAATTGCTCAGGAGTAAGACCGGTCCAACGAACTTGTTCTTGTATAGTAATTAACGGCATTAAGGGATCCGTAACTATAGCTGTTAAAAAACCTTGTTGAATAGCATTTACGACTACTTTAACCCCCAGAGGATTCGGTTGAACTAGGCATCGTAATGCTGGAAAATCAGAAGTATAAAACTCCTTAAAAATTGGCTTCAGTATCTGTACCGACTGACCTGTAGCTTTAGAAAAGTCCTCAAAAAATGCTTGCATAACTGTAAGCTCAGGTTTTGGTTCTTTTTGAACATTTTCCATAGATTTTAATAATTGTTTCGAAAACTTATCGGGCGAAAGAATATGTGCAAAACGAGGTGCCAAGATTCCGAGGTAATTCTGCGTGAACTTTACCGAATCAAGGTTTGTCAATGTTCCCTCTATATCAAAGAGAATGGCTTGAATCACAATTATTGCCCTCCTAATTGAGGTCTCAAACACAGAACTATTGATGTTCTGGTTCTGTACTGTAGTATTCTCCTTTTTCTTCGAAATTCCTTCTATTCTTTAGATATGTTCACAAGTAACTATTATTCCCACCCTCTACAAACTTAATTCCCAAACATAAAATACCTAAAACACTCACCACGTAGGATATGTCTCCCTTGTAATAATGGGAATCACACGGTTGAATAAAAAAGAGCCCAAGAGAGAGTTATCCCTTGGACTCTTACAATCTCAGTTCTTGCAACGACCCACTCTGTTTTCAGAGGTGCAATCCCTGAGGAACCCTCCCTAAGTATGCTGCAGGCACGTCGGGAGGACCATTTTAATTATGAGGCCTCAGTATAGGGTCCCCATCCATATCATAAAAACGCTAAGTTTAGACTCCTAAAAAGGTTGTGACTTGCTTCGATTCATTCTTACCATTAAGCTGGTCAACAAATTCAAGGCCATCCCTTTTCAGCGCTAAAATAATAACGTCATTTTTAAATGGTTCTCCTTCTCTGCCCTCTCCTCTTCGCTAACAACCTTTTCCTCTAATGCGATTTCGCTCGCTTTCGTGGCAACACATTGCCTACTTCCTTTGGATAAATGGTTGTTTGCTTACATTAACCTATTTCTTTGTATTGCCTGGAAATTCCTTGGCAGAAAAATGAAATTTTAGCACTAATAATGTTGAATAAGCTACCTCTTCTTATTTTTCTTTACTATTTTTCTTTTCTCTAAAAGAAGTTCCGCAGTGTGAACAACCCTAACTCCTGGATTTTGCTTATCGAGACCACCTGAAATTTGCATTAAACATCCCGGACAATCAACAACCACGACATCAGCACCCGAATCATCAATGTTTCTTAGTTTGCGTTCTAAGATAGGTCCCGATAGTTCTGGGAATTTTATTGAGTAGGAACCAGCAAAACCACAGCAACGATCAGATTCTTTCATTTCAATGAGTTGAACTCCTGAAGTATCATTTAAAATCTTGCGAGGCTCCATATAAACTCCCATCGACCGTTTCAAGTGACAGGAATCATGATAGGTAACCTTGAGAGGGATTCCATCTCCCCCAGGTGTTAATCCACCTATATCAAATATCAATTTAGAAAAGTCTTTTGACTTCTTACTTAATTCTTCAGCACGAGCAGCTAATCCTGGATCATCCTGAAGCAACTCTTTGAAACTTTCTTTAAGGGCATGGGTACAAGTAGGACAAGCAGAAACTACATAGTCGACCTTTTCAGCCTCTAACGCTTCAATATTCATTATTGCGGACTTACGTGCATTACTGCGATCTCCCATGTAGGTCGCTGGAGCACCACAACAAGATTGTCCATCTGGGAAGATTACTTCATACCCTTTTTCATTGAGGGCGCTGATAACACCTTCTCCAATCTTAGGATAGACAAAATCTATCAGACAACCTGCATAAAGTGCAATCTTCCCTTTCGGATTTTTAACGTCCTGCTTTATTATTTTAAATACATCTCGGAAAGGGACTTTGGCTACAGCAGGTAAACTCTTCTTCTCGGTAAGGCCAGAGAGAAACATTGGTAAATGTCTAATAACAGGCTGTCCTTTAGTGAAAGGCTTTTGGGCGATGGAGGCCATACGTAAGAGCGAATGGAAGAGACGCCGATTCGACACAACATCAAGGGCAAACTTTTGCGTAAATGGAAGTCCTTCTTTCTCTCCTATACGATTGCGCATCTCCAGAATCATTTGTGGAATATCCAATTGTCCGGGACATACTTCAGTACATTTACCACATTGAAGACAAAGATTTTGCGGATTCTGGGCGTCTTTTTCAGAGTTCAAGAAATTCGTTAAGATAGTACCGATTCCACCAGTATAAATATGTCCATAGACATGCCCACCAACAAGTTGGAAAGCTGGGCAAACATTAAGACATGAGGCACACCGAATACATTGAAAAGTCTTTTTGAACTTTTCGTCGTTATACATCTTACGTCTACCATTATCCATCAAGATGATGTGAAATTCCTTATCTTTAACTGTTCCATCTGAGTAATAAGCAGGTGTAGGACCAGTTACCATACTTACATAACTCGTAATTTGCTGACCAGTTGCACTCCTCGGAAGTGCTTGAAGGATGTGTGTAGCATCCTCAAACTTTGGAACTAGCTTTTCTATACCGACTAAGTATATATGAATAGGAGGCAAGGTAGATGTTAAACGTCCATTACCTTCATTTGTAAGCATTATTAATGTACCTGTCTCGGCAATCGCCATATTAGCACCTGAAATCCCCATATCAGCTTCTAAAAAGGATTTTCTGAGTTCCGCTCTGGCCGTTTTAACAAGTTCTGCTATGACTGGCTCATTTAACCTATTTAAATGACCAGAAAAAACGTCAGCAACCTCTTCTTTCGTCATATGGATCGCCGGCATAACCATATGCGAGGGATGTTGCCCAGCAAGCTGTACTATCCACTCTCCCAAGTCAGTTTCCTGTACGTCCATCCCTTCAGACAATAATGTTTTATTAAGCAAGATTTCTTCAGAAACCATAGATTTTGATTTAACAACACGTTTTACATTTTTTTGTTTAGCTACCTCGAGTATATATTGTTTGGCATCTTCACCAGTCATAGCACGATAAACTTTAGCTCCTCGTGCAGTTGCGGCTTTTTCAAATTGATCAATCATTTCGTCTAAATGCCTAGCAGCATAAGACTTAACTTCTACAATATTGTCACTGATCTCTTTAAAATTATAACCTTCATACGCTTTTTCACGAGCTATTGTATAGGCATCTCCAAAACGCCCTAAGGCTCCACGTAAGACGTCATTTTCTAGGGCCTCTGAAATTTTCTTTTTGAACCGCATGTCTGCCATGTTAAGCCACCTCTCCAACTTCCTCATCTACAAAGACAACCACGAGTTGTTTAGGACCATGAACCCCGATGGTTAAAACTCGTTCAATATCTGAAGTTCTACTTGGACCCGTGATAAACCCAACAAACCCGGGAATTTCTGGAAGTCCATGAATGGTTGCCATCGTTTCCTTTAATGAGGGTATTAAGCTCGCTGTCGAAACAAGTGCTATGTGAATAGGAATAAGAGTTGAACATAAGCGCTGGTCCACATTAGCATCTGCTTGAACAAGTGTGCCAAGTTCAGCAATAGCATAATTTACTTGCGTGATTCCAGCTTGCGCCTCTGGTGTTACTTCTCTGAAATGATCTATGTATACAGTTATACCTTTTTTCTCAATCAAATTTGCGAAATCCCCTTTTTTAGATATTGAGGCGTCTAAGAGCGCAACATTCTGAATTCCTTTTTCGTGCAAAACCTTACAAACGAGTTCGCCCGCTTCTATGGCAGTGTTTACTCGATAGCATTCACCTGCTACCACTTCTAATTTTGTTTTGAATCGCTTATATAGTTCAGTTGTTAGGTTTTTTTTCATGCGAACCTTTCCTCCTAATAATAATTTTTAAGAAAACACCATCCCATGATGGTCAGACCATCATACCATCTTAGGGTTAATTTTAAGGCATCTTTGGCTGAATTACAATAACTTTAACGTAAATTTGAAATATTATAATTAGAGAGATTCTGTTAAAACATATTAATCTAAGCTATCGGCAAAAATTCCCGTCGGACTACTGACTTCCTATAATTTACATATTGATTTTCGACAAAATTTGCGTTATTGTTTAATCAGTGAAGTCTAGTAGTTAAATCTTCTAGGTTGCGCAAAGAGGATTTCCGGACGCGGAAATCCTCAAAAACTATCCACTTTAAAACAAAACTGTTTCAATTAAATGAGTTTGTAAATGCTTTTGGAATAAATGCTTGCAATTTTGGATCATCAGATTTACTATATTCATATTGGGGGTATAGCTCAGCTGGGAGAGCGCTAGATTCGCATTTTAGAGGCCAGCGGTTCGATTCCGCTTACCTCCACCATAATGAAAATGCTGAAACCTTTGGAATACCAAGGGTTTCCTTTTTTTATGCAGCTTAGTTATGCTTCTTAAGTTTAATGGTTTAAGGTGTCGTTGGGGACAGATTGGGGACAGTCTACCACAATACTCTCCAAGAGATCTATGCTAACTCTCCTAGGATTTTGGCAATATATCGAGGGCAATATTTTTTATTTACAGGTTGATTTATTTCCCGCAAGTATGTTCTGAAACAGATACGATAGATAGTGAGACCCTAGCTATGCTGGGGGTCTTGGTTCTTTCCATTACCTTTATTACATCATGCCGCCCATATTTTAGTAGGAAGAGACATCTTTCATTATATTTATCGCTTTTCACTGGATTGCGTTACCAAAATGTTACCCTTCATTAGCAGAGATGCCTCCTATCGCAGGATAATGGCCCCCTAATTGTGTCCATACGGTAAAATACTTCGATTCTCCATCTCCTTGCATAGGCATTTGCAGCTTCTTCTGGTGAATCGACTCGGTTGCTTATCAGGAGATACGCGTCCTTGAAGGTTGCTGGGCATTGAAATTTGTAGTTTTAAAAAGGACATTGGATTCGTATCACTGGGTAAGTTGCAAATGATGAAAGACGGGAAGTAAAGGAGATTACACTTGAGACTAATCCATCTTTAAAATCTATGTACAGTATTGACGATGGAATTTTCGCAGTTCTATATTTTACTAAAGGAACAGCTACTATTTCCTCTTTTACTACTGAACCTGAAGCTTTCTTACTATAATATATAAGACAATACCATTCTTAAGCTCGGATATTCATTGTACAATTAGGCTATTTCAATTCTGAAATGCAAATGATAATCCATTGGTCCCTATTTTTAACCGGAATAATGAGTCAAAACCCTTCTATATTATCCAAAAGTTAGGCGTAATGTGAAAAACTCAAGCCCAAATAGAGCTTGAGTTTTTCGGTTTTATATCCATACACCCGCAACATTTGATTTAGAAATTAACTTCCAGTTTTCCTACGAATGCACCAATGTTAATTGTATATTGGTCGCATCGAAAACCCTGATTGAGTGGTCAAATCATATTCCCTAATAAAATACTTTTTTTCACAAGGTAATAAGGACACAAAAGAGCTACCATTAAGGTCTCTTGCTTGTTTACCTGGCGATGACCTACTTTCCCAGGAGCAATGCTCCAAGTATCCTTGGCCCTGGAACGAAAGGCGGATGAGCCTTTCGCCACACTTAGTCGCTTTTTGGACACGCTTAGTAGAAATTTCGACTTGTGAACTCAAAACTTCAGTTAGACCGTCAAGAAAATATCGGTTACCGTAGATTGGAGACGTGGCAATGTTCGTTCTTTGATGCGCTTCCGGATAATGACAGTATCTACCGAACTGTGCAATACAATATAGGCGAATAAAATCGACATGTTCCTGGATATTAGGGTAGCTACGCTGGTTGAACTATTCAAGACTTCTCGAACAATGTCAAGGAAATAGCGGTCATTGTGGCGAGCATGAAATAAGGATATCTGTCCTCAATAGGGCTACCAATTGATCACAGGATGCTAAGGACGTATAAGTCCATCATGTTATCGGACGGCTCCTTATAATTTTAACATTAGTGGAAGTCGGTCACATCTAAAACTGCTGTAGGCTCATATCGTCTTATAAGCCCACAACAGTTTGCATCAATTTTTTAAATTTCCTTTAAAAAGTTTGGTTAATACATCGAAGGCTTACATACTATTTCATGGATTTTAGTCTCAAATATACTACTTGCATGTGAAGGAGTTATTATCACAGCAGTATCAGCCCCTTTACCCGTGCCACCAATTGCAATTATAGGTTCTCCATATGGTATTAAACCTGCGTCTAAAGCCATAATTGATACTTCAACACACACTTTTGTACCTTGACCAAGCATTCGAAGACTATTCGCTATTATTTCAATTGAGTATGCTCCCCCAAAGGCTTTGCTGACACCCCTTTCAGCTCCACTAAGCACATGGGTTGTTGTCAATACCTTAATTCCCAAATCCCCCAGTTCTTTACGAATTTCTTGTGACATTTCACTTTTGCCCGGTTCTGGATAACCATTTGCATGGGTTACGCAGATAATATTAATTTCGCTGGTGTTTTTTAATAGTTTTGCAGTTTCACCTCTCGAAGAAGCCACAACAATGAATTTAATGCTTTTTTCTTCCGCTGCTTTTAAAGCTAACGCCGCTGTATCCTTTGAATTAATTTTACCAGGTGAATCGAAATACATTATGTTACCACACCTTTCTATTGGTCTTTGATACCCTATTACTATTTGATATTCTATCACGAATTAAATAGCAATATATCAAACTAAATTCGCTATGTGCTGATAAGAATTTTCAAGACCTCAAATATTGGCTACTAATAAATTCCACACCTTACCTTCATTTCCTCCCAATATAGAGGAATTAATCCAATAAAAAAACAGAAAAGCCCTGAACCGTCAAAAAAAGTCTGACCTTTCGTGTATATCATATCGCTGATTCTCTTCGTCTAACGCCTACAGACACTGATGCGCGTAAATAATGTTATGCGTAAAGGTACGACCCCTAAAAGCAAAGGGAATCTGCCTTTACAAAGGGATTTAACCTTTGCATAATTATACACCGCTTACCCCGTTGTGGAGAATTATCTCCTTTAACAACTTACAATAAAGAAACACCAACGTGACCTGTCTCTTAGAATAAATCCTCTATTGAAGGTCCAAATAAGAATTCATAAAATTAATCAATCCTGTAGATAATATACTAGAATTCTAATAAAGGAGGGACTTACATGCCAGAACGAGTAAACAAAATGCCTCAACCTAACGGTGGTATCAAATGCGTCGTTAATACCTGCCATTATTATGGATCAGGTGACCATTGTCATGCTGAAAAAATTGAAGTTCAACCCCGAAACGCCAGTTCCACTGAAATGACAGACTGTGCAACTTTTCTCCCTGAGTAGTAGTTAAGAATTATTTATAATACCTTAACGAGGCTTGTTCAATAGGACAAGCCCTCAAATATTACACTTAGCATATCCTAGAAAGTAGAATTCCTGAGGGCACATCCACAAGTCTTTTTCCTCAAACAACGGTGTTCAAATAGTGGATCAAAAGCCTAACATTTCTGCGGCTCCTTTTACCTCTTCTTTTATAGGTAGGAGTTGTTCTTCAATCGCTATGGTTACCTTACTAAAATCACAGATTTCATTGAGAAATGCTGCTACGCCCCCTCTTGTAGCGTCGCGGATCACATGAATTCCGTTGTAGACCTCTAACATGCAATCGACCAATGTATTAATAAAGGCGCAGGTTAAATAAAGTGATTTTGCTCCGCTTACGGCTAAATCATTGACAGTTCCACAAACAACCAGTTTGCCGATATTTCCTCCCTTAAAGAAAAGAGGATTCACCACAAATGAATCTGTGGTGAATAGCACAAACTAATCTCTCCCTTTTTTGAGTTCATTAAAGTAGAATAATCAGATACATGCTTCAATTGGCACATCCTATACCTGGATAGTTAACCCCAATGCACCATGCTTGTCCATTATTCCATTTCATTGAAGGGCATACATTTTGAGAACTAGGTCCTTTACAACCTACGTTTTTATAACACCCATATTGCCCAAGTTGTTTTACAACAGTGGTTCCTTTTCGCGGACACATACTATGGATCTTTGTTCCAAAATAGTTACTAGGTCGTTTATAGGTATCAAGGGAAGGCATGACAATGAGGATTAAATCTAAAAGTGTTTGGATAAGAACCGTTGGATGAACCGGGCATCCAGGTAGATTAACCACAGGGTTTACAGTCTTTCCACTAAGTATAGAGCTGGCGGTTAGACAACCCGTTGCATTGGCTCCTGCAGCCGAAGCTCCTCCAAAAGAAGCACAAGTTCCTGCTGCAACCACATATTTGGCCATCGGTCCATACTTTGAGACAGCTTGCTCCATAGTTAAGTGAGTTCCATCAACCTCTCCAATGACACAATAGTTTCCATTGGCACCGGTGGGCACTGCACCTTCAATTACTAGAATAAACTGCCCCTTATGCTGAGTTGCACTTTGGTCTAAAGTTTGCATTGCTAGGTCACCGGAAGCGGTCATTAGGGTGCTGTTATACTTCATACTGAGTTTATTTAAGAGTACATTGTCAATCGTAGTAGGATTTGTAACATTTAACATTGATACTGTACATCCAGAACAACCTGATCCCTGAAGCCATATAATCGGTGGATCTGTTTCGGCGGCTAGAACATTGCTTACACTACCAAGACTGTACTCTACACCTAGGGCTACTGCTGCAGCGACAGACTATTTTAGAAATTCTCTTCTGCTTATTTGCATGTTGTCCTCCTTAATCTATGTACACTTGAATGTCCTATTATTCACTAGTTCAACTATAAGTATTTATGATAATCATTCTCATTACCTAATCTAAAAAATTGCTTCATATTCAGAAGCATTACAGGTCTTCCTTTTTCTTACCTTCGTTGTCAGTGGTTGTTACCCAGCCATCGGGTAAATAAGTTCTCTTACTTTTGTTCGAGCTTGTAAAAAACTCTCGTACTTCTTGTTAGACAACTTGTCATTTCCATATATTTTCCACCCATTTATTTTAACCAGCTTTAATGAAGGATGGCCGATATATCCCAGCACGTCTTTAAATGGATAGCCTAGGAATAGACCTATTTCATGGGGAAAATCCTTTGTATTCAACCTTGCGATCAAAAAATCAACATAATCTTCTACAGAATATTGTTCCGGATAGCCTAAACCTTGAAGAAATTTTAAAGTTGCTTTGTTACAGAGTGTCTTACTTAGCGCACTGTAATGATAAAACAAGACTTGTACTTTCCCATTCTGTTTTTTTATTTCTCTTAACTTGATGTTTTTATCTGACAAAAAGTAGACTTTTAATTCCTCTAAAGCCAAGTTTTTTGACCCGTCTTCGTTATTACGAATGTTTAGCAACTCGGCTGGTTTTACTCCCACCATGGTAGCTCCAATAAGGTCTAACAAGCGAATCAGATAACCATCATAGCTAGGTTTTTTGTTAAGCCAATCAACCATTCCTTTCAGTTGTTCAAATATTTCCTTGTCCTCCAAGATTGAGTGCATTACACCTTCCCCCTCTACCTGTTAAGCTTTAACCTTAAGTTCTGCAGTTTTATTAATCATATGTATTTGACTACTTTTTATAATCTCTCTCTTTTAAGGATTCAAATTATACAACCATATGTTAACACTTTCACTTTTTTTGTGTCTCTCCCTGACAGCTAACTATTAACCAAGGCCATTTCTGACAGACACCAGTATACTCGTATGTTATTGAACTTGATAATCAATCTCAATGACATACGAGTATACTAGCATTAATAGCTAGCTTGGTCAATGGTAATTTTAAACTGTGGTTAAAGAATGATTGGAAAAAGATGGAATATGGCTAAGTATAGTTGGCAACGCAGATGAACATCGTGATAATCCCGGTCCACCGCAGCGCACTGCCAGAGATATTGTTAACTCTGTAGAGTCCTACTTTGAAATCCTCTCTCTCGTTTCAAGCCAATTTGAATCTAACCGCCCAAACCCGCCTAGAGCCTGGGTTTGCCTAATGCGGAAAAGGCGTTTTGCATAAAAGACCTGGTGAATCACCCCCAGTGATTAATCCCCCTGCCTTCCGCTTGTTTAGCCTGTTTTCACTTAAGATAAATTATATTTTCATCAAACAACGTCAATGTTTCCAGTCCTTTTTCCCCCACAACAAAAGTATTTTCTATTCCCACAGCACCTTCGGGGAAAATAAATTTTGGCTCTATGGCTATAACCATGTCCTTCTTAAGTGGCGTTTTAAAACCTGGGGCCAACACCGGCCATTCATTGAGTTCTATACCTATGCCATGTCCAATAAAAGGCACGGGCTCGGAGTAGCCCATAAAATGCTCTCCGTATCCGGATTCGGCCGCCATGTTAATCGCATGCCAGTAAATGTCCTCGCACAATGCCCCCGGCACAGCCATCTGCTTAACGGCTTCTTGAATGCGTAAAGCTGTCTCATGAGCATGTATAAGTTTATCCGGCAGTTGACCGATACAAAATATCCGGGTCTGGTCTGACATATAACCGTCTATAACCCCTACATAATCAATCATAACTGGTTCATTCCTAGCTATTTTTTTATAGCCTGCTCCTTGGGGGAAGGAAATGCTCACTCCCAGCCCACCGGTGGGACTTTCCATACAACTAGGTATGGCCGCATTGGTGCCTGACAATATGTGTCCATAATAAACTTCTTGGTCAAATCCCCGCATTTTTACAGTACCCGAGTGTCCCGCCAGGCGATACACCATCTCTAGCTGACCCGCTAGTTCTAATTCAGTAATACCCTCTTTTAAATAGTCCTTGGCCCGGGAAAATAGAGTGTAATTAAGTTGGGCGGCGTCCCGGAGCACCTCCAGCTCATAGAATGACTTAACCATGCGCACAGAACGAATTAATCCACTGATGTCTACAATCTGAGCACCCTCAAATAGCTTTTGAAAAATCAGGTACAGCGCCGCAGGCAATACGTCCAGCTCAAGCCCCAAGGTATTTATGTTATTATAACCATACTCATTTAGCATTTTGGTCAAGTCTTTCACATTAGCCAAGGGAATGATATCTTCCAACGCCGATTCTCCCCGGGCACGGGTAAAGCTTTTCTTCACCATCAACAAAGGCCTGCCCTCGGCAGGAATAAACAGGTGGGCACGATGAGCGGTGCCTGCAAAATAAAACATATCCGCGTTATCCATGATTAACGCGCCGTCAACGCCTTTTTGCTGCAACAGTTTTTGCAATGCGGTAATCCGCCTAGTCAGTTCACCTGCTGGAGTTAACCTCATTTATAACACCTCTCGTTTTCCTGTAAATCTAATTTCCGATACTCATTCGGCACTTTTAAGGGAGGTTTATATTCCACTTGCTTGCCGGAACATAACCAAAACATGGATAATATTTATGATACCCAAGTACCAAAACAGAGCCAAAGCCCAATTCTTTTGCAATCATATGTCCTTCTAAAATCAGCTTGTTTCCGATTCCTTTGCCTTGATATTTGGGTAAAACAGAAACCGGAGCAAGGGCAAGGGAAGAATGTCCGGCGATTTTTATCTCTACACTGCTATCCTTTCATTCTGTTTAGTAATTTAATTTTAACACATAAGAAGGAAAGAAATCTGATAATTATATGTGTTTTGTAGCAAAACAGAAAAAACCGGCCAAAGTTACAACAAAGTAACCTCAGCCGGATTTGTTATCCTCTATTCCATCTAACACTCTATTTCAGACCGTCAAATAAATTTATAACCACCATGTCATCAAAAAAACATTATCTACTTCTAACAAATATCTACACAGCTCTGAAATTATATTTAGGGCCCTCTCGCTTCTCAGTTAACCGTGGTAAGGGTAACTGAGAAATATCCTAATTTGATCTTCCCCTTCCTCATAAAGTAATCCCTATTTTCAACCACTGCATTAAAAGTACTTGCAAAAGTCTGGTATAAGACCTTGTCATCAACATGTCGATTTTCACAGCTTCAGGTATTGGTTGCAAAATTGAACGGCCTAGCTCCGATTGAATTTCGGAACCAAGCCGTAAATGTTGCTTAAAGCTTTTGATTACTTAACAGGGAGCAGTTCAGTTATACAGGTTTAAAGACACAACTTGGCACATAAATAATAGGCTTATGAATCAATAGTTTTTATCAGCGTAACCTACCCAGCCGCCTTCTTTAACAAGTGTCTTGTCAAACTCGCCGACTTTAAAATCAATCTCTTCTGATTGGTCTATTGAAGTTACAATAATTTTATCTTTTTCAATGTCAATTGTTATTGAAGTGTCTTTCCCCGCGTAGTTCTCAAAAAGATATTCGATCTTTTCTGTTGGTAATTCTATGGCGAACATACCGCAATTATACATATTTTGTCTGAATATTCTTGCGAAGCTTTCAGCTATAACTACATTTATACTATTTACTTCTAACGCCCATGGAGCATGCTCTCTGGAAGAACCACAACCAAAATTGGCTCTTGTTACAATCACAGCTTTGTCTTCAATATCTACTTTATTGTTCAATCCAGTAAGAGACAAATCCTCCAATAAATAAGGTTTCAATGCCTCTTTAGTGATTTCGGTAAGATACTTTGCTGGAATGATTTCATCGGTATTGATATCACTTCTATTCAAGAATAGGACTTTTCCACTAAATTCTTTCATTTTCCCCTCCGATATTTTACGCTTTATACAATTGTGAATTTGATATTTTTCCTTCGATCGCTGAAGCTGCAGCAGTAGCAGGACTCATCAGATGAACTGTACCGCCCTTTCCCATTCTGCCATTAAAATTTCGGTTTGTTGTAGAAGCACAGGTTTCACCATTAGCAAGAACCCCATTACTCATGCCAAGACAAGCTCCGCATGTTGGGTTTGTAACGCAAAAACCAGCGTTCTGGAAAATCTCAATTATTCCTTCTTTTAAGGCCATAGAATAAATATCTGGAGTTGCAGGGCTTACAATTGCACGTATGTCATCACTTATTTTTTTATCCTTAATGATACTTGCAGCAATTCTCAGATCTTCTATACGACCATTGGTACAACTTCCTATATAAACCTGATCAATTTTTGTACCTGACATTTCATTGACTGTTCTTACTTGGTCTGGTTTGTACCCGAAAGTAACCATTGGTTCTAAATTCGTAACATCATATTCATATACTTTTTCATAGGAAGCATCCGCATCCGAAATCCATTTTGAGTATTCTATCAATGCGTCTTCCTTTGTGTTAAATTCGTCTTTGATGAATTCCCATAGATATTCGACTGTTGTCATATCCGGGTAGCATATTCCACAAGTGCCTCCGGCTTCGATTGCCATATTGCATAATGTCATACGTGATTCCATTGACATGGCATCGATAACCGGTCCAGTAAATTCTATGACCATGTTTGTTGCACCGTTTACAGTCAGTTCTTTAATAATAAAAAGTATCAGGTCTTTTGCATAAACACCCTGTTTTAAGGTGCCGTTAAGCACAAATTTAATTGTTTTCGGAAAATGGAAAGCACAAACACCCTTAAGTATACCTACTTCAAGGTCAGTCGTTCCAACACCTGCAGCAAAAGCTCCAAACGCTCCATGAGTACATGTGTGCGAATCCCCCATAATAACTGTATAACCCGGTCTTACGAATCCTTTTTCTGGGAATATTGCATGACATACACCATTTCTTCCGATGTCAAAAAAGTCTTTGATTCCATGCCTTTTAGCCCAATCGCGTAGTATCTTTCCCTGTTCAGCAGTTTTAGAATCTTTTGCAGGTGTTACATGATCTATAACAGCTTTTATTTTCGTGGGATCAAAGACTCTGTCCATTCCTCTTGCCATAAGATCCGTGATTGCAATCGGTGTGGTAATTTCGTGACAGAAAACCCTGTCCAATTTTAAAACATGCGTATCAGGAAAAGGCATGTTTACCCTGTGTGCATCAAATATTTTCTCAGCTATTGTTTTTCCCATTTTCTTCTCCTTGTATTTTTTTAATGAAATCTCTAAAATGGTGCTGGTTGTATAAACCTTCAACGACATTTTATAATAAATTCTTGTAATATAAAAGGATAATTTTATACTCTTTTAAACCACGTCCAAAAACTTCTTCTATACTCCCATATCCATGCTTTGCCATAAAATATTCTTGAGATACTGCCGTAGCAGTATAGCAATACTGCTTAATAATTTTTTGAACATCCTTGTCTCTTATTATTTTTTTGTGAATCATCATATCAATCAGATTCTGATAATAAGTTGCAGGTTCAATAACAAGGTACTTATAGTAGGCTTCAGCCGCTTGAGGTTTTCTAAACTTTTCACATTGAATTATAGTAGCCGTATTTTCAATTACTTCATCAATGTTACGTCCAACAGAAAACAAATAGCTCTTTGTAAAATTCCCCGACAGGTTGCTCTATCTTGTTCGGGGAGAAGTATTTATTCAGATATTGCTTAAGTAGCAGGTCTTGGCGAGTATGGTCGTGTGTTCGTATTTCTTGAGATGGTTGCATAGTACCATAGGCGATTATTTTTTGTATTCCTAAATAGTAACAAGCGAGTTCTATTTCTCTTTTGATGATCGTAATTATGAACGAGGGGATAGAATGCGTGGGATGCAATACGATCCAGAAATACTGTATGTACAAAAACTATTTTTCTTTATGTTCTTAGCGACATTTTCAATACTCGCAGCAGCAATTATTGTTTTGAACTTTGACTTGCATAGTGGGCTATATACTCTAACTGCCGGGCTAATTATATCTTATATAGCTATGGTTATGAAAAAAACCTTTAACCCGCCTGAAAAAAAGTTGGCTGCTAAACGAATGGCTCAGACAATTTCACAAGACACCAGTCCCTTGTCGATAGCTCGTTTTGCTAGCCAACTTTATTTTTACTTTAATGAACAGGCTCAAGCGATATCTCTATTAGAAAAATTCCTACCAAGCCATGACCCCTTACTCTGTATGACTCTTGGAGACATCCTTCTTAAAGAGGGTAAGGCAAAACGAGCACTCTATATTTTGCGGGATAATCCATATGCGTTAGTTGATCCCCTTCTGTTAGCAACGCAAGGTCGTGTCTTAAAACAAATTGGGAAGATTCCCGAAGCAACTAGAATGTTCGAGCGAAGTTTACATCTCGCAAAACAAAATCAATTTCCTCGAAGTTCTGACAATTGGATCACCCAAAAAATTCTAACGATAAGCTATTTGGCCAGTATTCATCATACGCTAGCGGACTGCTATTCTATCCTTAATAACATTCCTCAGGCTAAAAAGCATTACCGTGCCGGAAATTGTCTTCTTCTTGACGTGTCGCTTTGGCGTAGTTGCTCATCTGTTCATGTCGATTCCACAAAAAACAACAAAAACACTTATTAGTTCTTCATTCTTTTCCCTTTTGCTTCTAATCCTTACTCCCTATTCCAACAGCTTTTTCATAGAATATTTCCTATAATAAGGATAAAACTCATACGTTATTGTTAAATCGGACAAGACTAACCCCAAGTTCTGAAATGGAGGGTGAAAAATGCTGTCAACTCATGCTGACGAGGTTCTGGGATTTATTCGTGATTTTGAAAAATCCTCTCGTGATTATCTCCTCTCCAAAGGCTTGAGTGAATACGAGATGAGGAATGCATATCTTGATTTTCAATGGAATTTCCTTTTTACAATTCTTAATAAGAATTAAGTCATAAAATTGGAGACTTACTATGAATGCAATTTAATTTAAGAGCCTTTCGAAAAGAAGGCTCTTAAATTTTTTACCTAATAAGAGAATCATATTTACCTAAAAAATGATGCTTTGTACAATCGTTGATAGCGTTGTAAAGCACGGATGGCTGTTAGTGTCGTTGTTATAGGCTCTTCATAATTCCATCCCTTAGCATAGATTCCCCGATGAGATGGTTCAAATGAGCCATTATTGGTCTGTGCAGAGAGTAGATTTTTAATTCCATTATCCATAACACTTTTAGGAACGTTCTTTGAATAACGCCATAGCCCTGCGATAGCTAAGCCAGTTTCAACAACAGAACCCCAGCCTCCATCACAATTCTGAGCTTTTATCAGAAACTCCTGTCCTTTCTTTCTTGCTCTCAGAATATGACGAGCAGTATTCCAACGTTCCCAGCTGAACTTCCACTTACTGAACAATTCTATGGCCTGTGCTGTGCTATAAATAGACCCCTCGAACCAGGATGCAGGAAAAGCACCTTGATCATCTTGCTGAGCTAGAATCCAATTTAGCCCATGCCATATTAATTCCTCTTGTGAACGTGAACTTCGCCATAATGCTTCTAAAACGTGAATACTGACATCAACACTTGGAATATATACTGGAAATTCCGAAGAAACATTGGGCGGTATCCCTTGAAAACTTGGAAACGTACTCCAGCTTCCGTCAGCATTTTGAAGCCGCTTTAGAAGGTTGACTCCAAGCTGATTTTTTTCCCCACGTACCTGGTGCAAACCAATCAAGGCAACCGCAGTATCGTCCAAGTCAGGATGAGTGTATGGTGGAGTACTTCCATAACTACCATCTTGGTTTTGTGCTCTTTTTAACCAATCAATTGCTTCATCTAGCCAAGGGATATCCGAGGGATTCTGGACTGTCTCACCAAAAACACTTACAGCCCAACCAATTGCCCATACTTTTAGTTGGTCAAAAGCAGGCCAACCACCACTTGAATATTGTTTCTGTACTAGCCACCAACCTGCTCTTTGAGTTTGTTCCCTATGAATTCCTTTGCTTATCAATGCAAGCATAGACATACTCGTAGCAATAATATCCTCTGCCCAAGAACCATCTTTCATTTGCGTTTGCAGTAGATATTGAATACCCCTTTGAGCTCCCTCTTGAGAGCTTGAGGCAAGGATTGATGCCGCTACTACGACTGACCTACCATAGAGTGGCAACTTTGATAATATTCTGTCTTCAAGAATAGTGGGAAGCAGTATCTCTTCCGACGTAGGTCCCTCCAAGCCTGGAATAACTCTTTGCCCTAATGACAAGATCACGTAAGAAAAACGTTTTGCTTGAGATAAAAGTTTAATTTTAGCCTTCCATCCACCTTCACTTCCCTGAAGAACCATTCTAACTATCTGTGTGATCTCTTCATCAGGTTTGTCACCAGGAAATTTACCCCAACCATTTTGATCTTGCTGCTTTAACCATTGTACTCCTCGCTGCTGAGCGTGCTCATACCCTCGACCTACAGCAAGAAGAGCAAGTGCTGCAAGTGCCGTTGCCCCTTGACTAGGAGAAACACTGTACAATTCATCGACTTTTCCCGACAGTATCTGTTGCACACCCTCAGATACATAAAACCTTGCCAAATCAAGACTCTCTTGGACATCATTTTTAAGCTCCATAGAACTCTCTCCGTCTTCAAATTTAGCGCATGCCATAGTATTAAGTATGTAAACGAGAGGAAATTCGTTCCATAGAAAATGCCGAACCTTAAGTTCGGCATTTTCGCAATTTTTTCTTAACTATAGTTATATGTCAGTATATCTCCAAAGTGACTACACAATTTTACTGACAGCAATTTCATCACAATTGGGGAACTTAATGCAATTAATACATTCAGTCCAAACTTTTTGAGGCATCTGGTCCTTACTGACCTCCTCATAGCCGCAGTATTTAAAAAATTCAGGCTGATATGTCAAAGCAAAAACTCTGGAACAGCCAAGTTCTTTCGCTTCTTCTTCAAGAGTTTTTACAATCTGGCTACCAATGCCCCTTCTTTTATATTCACTCGCAACCGCTAATGCTCTTATCTCTGCTAAGTCACTCCAAAGTATATGCAACGAAGCAACTCCCACTAATTGTTCATCTTCTTCAGCCAGCAGAAACTCACGGATGTTTTCATAAAGCATATTTCTTGATCGGGGAAGCATGAGTCCTTGCTCCGCATTACTATTAATCAATGACATCATGGCTTCTACATCCGCAATTCTTGCCTTACGCAATTTCATGTTTATGATTCTCCTTTTAGTCTATTTGCATAATTATACATCATATTTTATATTCTTGCATTATCTTTTTTGAAGCGTATTAACTTAAATATATAAATAATTATGTTTGATCATTGATAAAATCAAACATAATTATTTTGTCGGATTTTGAAATACTATTTTAAAATTGATTTTAAATAAATTAGGTTAATAGGCCACTTTAGACTTGTCCCATAAATTTAGAAATCTCCTTTTTCTTACAATTTTTTGCACGTTCATATGATAAACTATGTCAGTGTGTTGCTTATAGTAGTTTTTGGAAGGGAGATTACATTGTGGTTCCCCTAAAATTTCGGTTACAATCTTTCCATCGACAAAGAGTATTTTTCTTTTTATCTCTATTATTTATAACTATTGTTTTATGCGATATCTTATTCATCCCCGACTCCTTGCACATTACCTTGAAATTTATCCCGTTCATCATCATCATCATATGGTTCGAACTCTGGTCCACTTCTTGGGGAAAAGTATGGATCTTATCTGCCACTATATTAATAGTAGGCTCTCATATGAATCCTATCCTTTCCTCTAGCCCGATACTATTAATTCATGTCTTCTTACTACTTGTCTTAATGGTTCTCTTTGACCAAAAGGAAAAAAAAGAACGAATGCTTCATCAACGTCACCTCAAAACGATGCGTGCCCTCCTACGACAAAACCCTCCCTTAATACAGACAGTGGATTATACCCGTGAAGCGGTCATCTTATTGGATAACACTGGGACTATTCTAGAATTAAATCCTCAATCGTCTTTTTTATTATCATTACCTGAGTTACACTTAGTTGGCAAGCCTATCTTCGATGTTCTAGGTATTTTGCCAAATTCTCATCCAACTAACGTGCCTGAAAATGGTGACTTTACCTGGACTCAAAATGGGGTTACAAAACAGCTAAAATTTCACACAAGGCCTTTACTTGACAACAACATTCCCTCAGGGACGCTCATAACCCTTTTTGATATCAGTGAATCGAAAAAACGTTTGGAAGCCGCATTGCAAGTTGAAAAGCTATCGATAATTAGCCAAGTTTCGGCAGGTTTAGCGCATGAAATCCGTAATCCCATGACGACGATCAAAGGTTTTATGCAACTCATTACACCCGAGCAATGGCCAGAATCATTTCGTCCATATCAGCAACTCATTCTCGATGAGATCCAAACCATTGATCAACTACTGAACAACTTCATCCTTTTAACAAACCCTTCTGCACCACATTTAGAGAGACTTAACCTCGTAGAAGCCATTCCTTCTATGACTCATACTATTCAACCTTTGATCCATAAACAAGGTATTGCGTTAGTTCTAGAATTCCCCTCAAATTCTGTCTATATAATGGGCGACCGTGAACAACTCCTTCAAGCACTATTATCAATTCTTAATAACGCTATTGAAGCTTCTCCCAAAGGAGGAAAAGTTGTTATTCGCTTAACTGAAGAAGAATCCTGTGTAACCATAAGTATTATTGATAATGGTCCCGGTATTCCAGAAAACGTGCGACATCGGATTCTCGATCCCTTCTTTACGACACATAAAGAAGGAACTGGGTTAGGATTAACCATTGCTCAGCAAATCATTCTCACCCACCATGGCAAGCTTCATTTTTCTGAATCGTCATCCTCTACAGGTACCATAGTTAGAATCGACTTTCCTAGTCTGTCGGATTTTACAGGTAGCCTTTCGGCATAAGGGAATGATTCAAATAATCACTTTGGCAGTTAAGTTCATAAATTCCGTTTTCCTGCCAGTTTTCTGGTAACGTCCAAATAGGGAACCTACTCACATCATTTAACCAACTATAGCAACGCCTAAGTTCATCTTCCTTGCCAAGTGTTGTTAACCAGTGTACACGACCATCCCAAACTAAAGGATTCCCTTGATCATCTTTGGCAGTCACTAAAAGTAGGCTTCTTTCTAACACAGATGCCAACAAAATACTCCGCGCAGCCTTTAAGAGTGGTTTCTCAAATATTGGGCACACAACACTTAGCTGCCTATTACCCTGGTAAAAAAACCATTCTTCTAATTCTATAATAGAATTTTCACCACGTTCTTTAGGAAGCCAAGGCCATGCCCATGGACTCCCCCAGAGCAATTTTAAGGCTCCGTCCCCCTTATGAAGTAACAAAGTAAGAAAATCTTGTGAGCGAAGTTTCCCTTCTTGCTCTAAAGATTCAAGATAGTTTAAAATATCTAAGATTGTGGCACAAAAGTCCTGGTTTAGAGAACCTGAAGAATCAACCCAACCCTGTTTTTGCCACTTCAACATATGCTCGTTAGACTTAAGCCACTTTACTTTAGTATTTAGTTCAAATTTTTTACCTTTACGACGTACTTCTGCAATTTCAAAGTTCCCCCAAAAAAAACTAATGCTTTTGTTTTTTACCAAAATTCTTACTTGTCGATTAGCTAATTGCCTAAAAAAATTGTTAACCGTTATCAATTGTTGTCTTGCGACTGGATTTAATCCTTCACCCCAGCGCTTCCAATCTGGCCGTTCTTCCCCCAATGCGTATCGGGAACGACTAAGTAGTTGCTTCTCTGGAATTGGATATAAACTTGGAGTTAGTTTTTCACGCCAGTATACTGCTCTTGCATCAATTGTTCCCCCAATTTTAGAGAGTCCTGTTAAAAAGGACGTTGTAAAATCGGGAGCAACATAATATATCACAGTCTTCGCTCCATTGCTAAGTCTATGGCCCCATAACAAACCTGCAAGAAGAAATTCTTCTTCGTGAATTATCGATGAACTAGCGATAATACCTACTCGTAAAGTCGTCTCGCCGCCCATGAAATAAGCATACTGAAGTGGAAGGCGACTTACTCTTTTTTTGTCTTCTGGGTACTCTTTCCAGTCCTTAACGATAAATACGTCAGGATGAGATTCCCAGATTGTGTTCCAGGTAATACTCAACAATGACCCTCCCTTAGCTTTTCTCCATAAGGATGTTTACGCGCTAAGTACGAAGATCATGACAAATAATCAATGTTTATATCCTTTAATAATTCAAATGATGTCCAAGCCCGCCTTGCCAACTACGAACAAGTTGTAACGTTTCCTTGATCGGCAGGGCGTATCGAATATGCCCATCACGCCCTTCCATGGTTTGAGCCAAAAACATAGAATTCCAAATGCTTTCTGCACTTGCTTCCACAATTGCTCTAAAAAAAACATCCAATTCCCAGTCAGACAGAAAATGGTTTTGATGACTAATATTATTGCTAACCATTAGGCAAAAATCCCCACTTCCTTGCATTGAGATTGACCCAGTCCGAGCGATTCCCAAACTTGCTCGACCCGCTAATTGTTTTAATTGCCAACGCGATAAGGGAGCATCGGTAATTCCTACAAGAATCAACGAACCAGGGACATGCCCTAATGGTTGGTGAGATAATAATTTCCCTACTGGAACACCAACTAAAAGAAAATCCTCGATAATTCCAAAGTTTGTCAAGGCAAGCATTCCCACTACATACCTCCGACCACTTTGATCACGAACAAGACGTGAAGAACTGCCGATTCCTCCTTTCATTTGAAAACAAGACATTCCAACCCCTGCTCCGACATTCCCCTGTTCAATCGGACCCTTGGCAGCACGTTGAAGCGCCAGTATGGCATCCCATGACTTAACATGACGCCCTCTAATATCGTTAAGATAAGAATCATCACACTCCATGACAACAATATTTGAAGTTCGAGCATCATTACCTATTTCAGGATTTTGTTGTAATAGATAGGTTATAACCCCATTAGCTACGTCATTTACGCTAAGGGTATTTGTTAAGAGGATCGGAGAATTTAGTATCCCTGTTTCTTGAATAAAAGGCACTCCAAGAGACTTTCCGTAACCATTTATAACCTCTATCCCTGCGTTGCATGGTTGACGATAAAGATTATCAGGCCGAGGTAAAATCGCTGTTACACCCGTTCTGACAGGTCCTTTCCCATGAGATAGTAAAGGTCCAACTCCTTGGATTAAGGATAAGTGACCAACTCGTACTCCTGGTACATCTGCTATGTCATTATTAGTGCCAACTGACATCTGACCCATCCAAAGTCCTAAATTCCTTGGTGAACATCTGTCTAGCATCAAAAACCCCTCCATTGTAACTCTATGGGATACAAGAGAGGGATATGAGTTAAAATCTCTAAATTAAGGGTGAAATCTAAGAGTCTACTGTCAGGCCTCCCACTTCTTTTCTGAGAGGCCATCTAAAAAGACAGAGAGTGCATGGTTCAATTCTTCATGCAAATCCCCAGTCCCAGAAACAAACCAGCGAATAAAATGTTGAACCATCATTCCTTCCAGGCTTTCTGCTAAAAAAGCCGGATCAAATTCTCTACTGATTTCGGCATTTTGTTGACCAACAGTTAGGATTGCCAATAAACCATAATGCAGGCTCATATCATAATCTGCACCTTCTCGACTCCGAACTGTAACCCAGGCAATCTCACGATCCCTAATCATAAATTCAGCCCAATCTTGAAGAAGGGTCCTTAAACGTTGCCGTGTACACATACTGGACTTATGACGTCCCCTGTTGGCAAGATCTTGCCAGGAACGCCTTGAAAACTCCTTGATTACGGCTTCTTTGGTAGGAAAGTAGTTATAAAAAGTTCCTTTCCCCACGTCAGCCTGTTGGGTAATCTGTTCAACAGACGTAGCTAAAAACCCTTGCGAACGAAATAGTTGCATAGCATTAGAGAATATCTTTTCGCGAGTTTCTTTTTTCTTTCTCTCTCTACGGGACAACTCAGTCATCTTCCCCCCCCTTTGCCTTAGCAATGTCAGTCGATAATAGACCTCTATCATCTATTCTACAACTTCCATTATTTTCCTTCTTTTTTGAAAGGGGTATTTGGCTAGAGTATAAACTGACTGTAGCTGTCAGTGAGCCCTTAGATGTTCTTTCTATCTGCAGACTCCCATCCCAGTTTCCATACCGTCAAGATCCTCCAAACTTCGCGTTCCAATTGTTCTTGTGCTTTAGCAAACGCTTCCTCAAAGGTTCCTGGTCCTTCCGAAATACTAAAGCAACTCTGGATTCCTTGTGCTGAGAAAACATCTGGAGGCCCCTCCACAGATCCCGAAATTACGAGAACAGGCACATTATGCTTTTTCGCCAAGGCTGCAACCCCTACTGGCACTTTTCCGTACGCAGTCTGAAAATCGGTTCTTCCTTCACCCGTTAGTACCAAATTAGCGCACTTGATTTTTTCTTCTGCATTCGATACTTCTAAAACTATTTGTGATCCTCCTCTCAATTGTGCTCCTAAAAAACCAACAGCACCTGCACCAAGTCCTCCCGCAGCTCCACCACCAGCTAATTTTAATAAGTTAGTCCCTGTAACAGCACTCAGACGCTCTCCTAAATTTTTCAAGGCAGCATCCAGTACTCTAACATCTTCAGGACCAGCACCCTTTTGCGGACCATAAACAGCGCTAGCACCTTCTGGACCACATAACGGATTTTGAACATCACAAGCTACCTCGACCTTCACCTTCGATAGGTGAGGATTAATTTCTGACATATCTATTTTTGCAAGTGAAGCAAGTGCCTCTCCTCCTAGAGGCAACTCCTTGCCTCTTGAATCCAGTAACTTCACGCCTAAAGCAACAGCCATTCCAGCTCCACCGTCATTAGTTGCACTTCCACCTATGCCGAGAAGAATCTTATTTACACCACGTTTGAGCGCATCTCGAATAAGCAAACCTGTTCCATAAGTAGATGTTATCCGAGGACGTTTTTCTTCTTTCGATAAGAGAGTTAACCCAGAAGCTGCTGCCATCTCAATGATAGCGGTCAAGCCATTGTCGATTAGACCGTAAGATGCCTCTAATGGACGTCCAAGCGGATCAGTAGTATTAACCTTAACCTTCACTCCACTAACCGAACTAAGCATCGCTTCAACTGTGCCTTCTCCACCATCTGCCATTGGTATCATATCAACTACACTTTCTGGGTAGGCCCGTTTTACCCCCAGTCGCATTGCTTTGGCAACGCTTAAAGCGTTTAGGCAACCCTTAAACGAGTCTGGTGCGATGACAATTTTCATTATGTTTCACTCCTTAGATTGAGCACGTCTCCCAATATACATTCCAATGTTAAGAAAAGCGACAAGACTTGTGAAATCTAAAACGACCATTGTCCAACTTTCAATGGGAAACTCAACAAGGTAAGCCATTAGATAAGATAAAAGATTAAATACAAAGGCAGCGAAGTATGCAGAACCCAGATCCTCATACTTCCGACGATACCCCACTAGAAAACCAAGCGGATAAAAGAGAGCGAAGTTAAAGGTTAACTGATTGAGTGAGCCACCAGTAACAAAAAACTCACCCCAAAAAATAAAGAGTAAACTCAAGATAAGTTGATAGCGCCAAAAAGCTAAATTCATGCTTACCCCCTATAATTTAAAGAAAACTTGGCTGGCGCCCGAAGATACTGTCTTCGCACGTGTTAGCTTTCTTGCAGCCGCAGGCGAAGGCGGCAGCCTTAGTTGCACTTATGCTTAGAAAGTATATAACGTAAGTTTATACTTTCTGGTAGTATAAGAAACTTACGCCATGTGCAAATACTAACCTAATTACCAAATATTGGGGAGAGAGTTACACTCTCTCCCCAATTCTATAAAGTAACCAACGCCGCTGTCGTAGTTCGTGGGTCAAATTTCGCTCATTGCATAAGTCTCGATACAGTTAAACGGAATTTAGAGGGGCAACTAACTAAAGTACAGGTATTAACTATAGTTAGGCGCTTCCTTGGTTATCGTCACATCATGAGGATGACTTTCCCTTAGTCCTGCAGCCGTAATGCGAATGAAGCTAGTTTGAGTCCGAAGTGCCTCAATGTTAGCTGTTCCGCAATACCCCATCCCTGCCCGCAGTCCTCCAATCATTTGATAGATCGTTTCAGATACTGGTCCTTTATAGGGAACACGACCTTCAATTCCTTCAGGAACAAGCTTCTGATCTTTATCTTGAAAATAACGGTCTCTGCTTCCCTCTTTCATAGCACCTATTGAACCCATTCCCCGGTATACTTTGAAACTTCGTCCCTGATAAATTTCTAAATCTCCAGGACTCTCTTCCGTCCCAGCGAAGAGACTTCCGATCATTACGATTCGGGCTCCAGCTGCCAATGCTTTAACAATATCACCAGAGAATTTAATACCTCCATCTGCAATAACCGGAATTCCATATTTCTCTGCTTCTTCAGCACAATCCATTACCGCTGTAATTTGAGGAACTCCAATCCCTGCAACTACTCTCGTAGTACAAATAGATCCCGGTCCGATTCCAACCTTAATTCCGTCAGCACCCGCTTCGATCAAATCCCGTGTTGCTTCAGCTGTTGCTACATTGCCCGCAATTAGCTGGGTCTCAGGAAAACGATCTTTTAGGACTCTCACCATTTCTAATACCCCTCTAGAGTGTCCATGAGCAGTATCCAGTACAATAACATCAACACGTGCTTTAACCAATGCTTCAGCACGTAGTAATGTATCTGCAGTAACACCTACAGCTGCCCCTACTACTAATCGACCACCTTCATCTCTAGCAGAATTGGGATATTGACGTGCTTTCTCAATATCCTTAATAGTAATAAGTCCTTTAAGCATACCATCTGAATCTACAATGGGTAACTTTTCAATCTTATGTTGTCCTAATACTTCTTGAGCATGTTCGAGGGTTGTCCCAACAGGAGCTGTCACCAAATTGGTTTTTGTCATTACCTCTGATATTAGTCGATCAAAGTTTTTTTCAAAGCGCAGATCCCTATTTGTCAAAATACCAACCAGTTTTCCCTCAACGGTAATCGGCACTCCTGAAATTCTATAACGTTCCATCAGCTTTAATGCTTGCATAATACTGTCAGTTGGATTTAAAAAGATTGGATCTGTGATAACACCGTGTTCAGAACGTTTAACTTTATCGACTTCCAAGGCTTGTTGCTTAATACTCATGTTTTTATGAATAATCCCTATTCCGCCTTCCCGCGCAATTGAAATCGCCATTCGAGAATCAGTCACAGTGTCCATGCCAGCGCTCATAAGAGGAATATTGAGTTTAATCTTCTTGGTTAAGTATGTGCTGACGTCGACATCTCGAGGTAGTACCTCAGATTTGGCCGGAATAATGAGAACATCATCAAAAGTTAGTGCCGCTTCATTGATTATACGATTGGACATGATTAGCTCCCTTCTCAATAGTTTTCTAATTAGTATAACAGAAATATAATAAAAAAACATGTTAAATAGATATTTTAGTTCTATATTCTCCATATAAACCTATATCCTATATTCATGTATCTTAACATTTTCTTCTTTAATACATATTACAAGGAAATAACCTCCAATAAATATGATGCCCTTTACAATTGCTAATGTTACCTAAACACTTACTCTTAATGCTTGTAAAATGGGATTGGTGTGATTATGATAGGAAAGAAGGAGGCAAGACATGTTTTACCGTATACACCAATTCTTCCGTGCTATCTTTCCTCATCTTAATCAAACAGATATCAATTGGGCAATGAATCACTTATCCCCTGAGGCATCTGAACTATTTTTGCAGCAATCCCAACCAGAGCAACGACACGCGATTGATGTAGCTAATAGTATCATTAAAGCAAATACCCTTTTATCTTTTCACGATTTTCAAAATTTAATTACCGCTGCACTCCTTCATGATTGTGGAAAATCCCTCGTCTCCATCCGCCTCTGGCAAAGAGTTTATATTGTCTTGATGCATAATATGCCCCACTTTTTGTGGTCCCGACTTGAAAGGGGTCCTTCTCTTTTCTCCATCCCTCTAAAAATAGATAAACGTCACGCCTTGTGGGGTGAATACTTAGCGAAAAAAGCAGGAATGAATTCTGTTGTTTGCCTCTTAATCCGCGAACACCATACTCCTACCACTAATTTGGGCCGTATCCTTGAACAAGCGGACAATACGCATTGATTTATATCAATCCACCTTTGTGAGACTTATTAGAAAACTTGACTGGCGCCCGAAGACACTGTCTTAGCACGTGTTAGCTTTCTTGCAGCCGCAGGCGAAGGCGGTCCCTTCTCGCCATCCTTGGCTACAGGGACATCGACCATCCTTGGCCAGCGGCCACCATAGTTGCACTTATGCTTGGAAAGTATATAATGACAAGTTTATACTTTCTGACTGTATAAAGAAGCATGAGTTACCATGCGGTAGACTCATGCTTTTTGAGCAGATGATTCCATTTTATCCTGGAGTTCCACAATTTCCCTATTTTTGGAAAAAATCCACTTCGCAAAACGTTTGTTATCTCGTTGCAAGCGCACATTTTCCTTTTCAAGGTGGCGAACTAAGGCCACCTTCTCTCGTTCAACCTTCTCTAATAAATTCATAAGCACTCGACGACTTACTCTTAAATGTTCAACACGCTGCTCTAATTCTCCGACACGTGCCCTAAGTAACTTTATTTCGTCTATTGAATTCAATCCTTACGCCCCCCCGGCATTATCTATAATAATAGTCTATGCCGGAAAAATGCATTTTAAACCTAGGAGAAAAAAGACTCATCGTTTTCATGGAGACTGAAACTTAATTGGATTTTGCTAATTCCTGAATTTTCTCTAAGACTCTAATAGGTACACCCCATCGTCCAAGCTCAACTCCAGGTTTACGTGCTTCCCCATGAAAATCCGATCCCCCTGTCATGAGTAACTTATATTGTTGCGCAATGGCTCTGTATCTAATAACATCATCCGGTTTATGCTCAGAATGTAGCACTTCGATTCCTTGAAGACCAACTTCAACCCAAGCTGGAATTCCTTCATCAAACTGTTGCATCCCGGGGTGGGCAAGAACAGGTATGCCATGGGCTCCTCGAACTAGCTCAATGCCCTCTTCTGTTGTTAACTTATAACGCGGAACGTAAGCCGGCGCTCCCAGTCCTATGTAACGCTCAAAAGCTTCCCTTATATTTAGTACAAACCCTCGTTCTATAAGTACCTGGGCTATATGCGGACGACCGATAGACTCACCTTGTGTTAATTTTCGGACTTCATCTGCACAAATGGATATCCCTTGTGCCGCCAAGCGATCCAAGATTTCTAACATACGTTGTTCACGAGCGTCACGTAGACTCCTAAGTTTATCATTGAAATAGCATGATGTATTATCAACCTCATATCCTAGGATATGAACTTCCTTCCCCTGCCAATCAGTATTAAGCTCTATCCCCCGAAGAACCTTTATCTTATAGTATGCTCCTGCTTCTTCAGCTTCACTCCATCCCTGTATAGTATCATGATCTGTAACGCCAATGCCTTTTAAGCCTAATTCTGCAGCTAAGTGAATAAGAGCTCTAGGTGTTAATAATCCATCTGATGCTGTTGTATGACAATGTAAATCTGCTTCATATAGATTATATGGTGATGTCACATTTTTTCCCCATTTCTTCGGTTAACTATCCCCTCCTATTTTAACACGTTCGAGAGTATACGCATAAAATTCTGATTTGAAATCTTTTCGATCTCTTTAGTTGAAAACCCAGCTTTTCTTAAATCATCTATTAGATAACAATAGTCCCCTACATGTTCTAACCCTTCAGGCACTTCAGTAATTCCGTCAAAATCTGACCCTAAACCAACCGTTTCTACCCCTGCAACTTCAGCAATATGACAAATATGACGAACTACATCTTCTCGCGTTGCTATGCCAGTCTCCTTTAAAAAACGAGGATAAAAATTCACTCCGACGACGCCTTTATGCTTTGCTAGAGCACGTAGTTGTTGATCCGTTAAATTTCGTGGATGATTACATAGCGCCTTAGCACATGAGTGTGATGCTACGAAAGGGTCCTTAGATAACTCCAGAACATTCCAAAATCCTGCCTCATTAAGATGAGAAACATCAATAAGCATCCCTAATTGGTTCATGCGCGAGACAACCTCTTGTCCTAAATTCGTCAACCTACTTTGGGTATCAGCTTCTCCAACACCATCCGCCAATTCATTGCGTTGATTCCAAGTTAATCCTAAAGCCCTCACACCCAACTGATAAATTATATCCAACATAAAGAGGTTTTGTCCTAGAATCTCTCCTCCCTCTACACTAAGTAATATACCTATACGTGCAGGGTCAGGCATAAGCAAAAGATCATTCTTGCCTAGAATTGGAAATAGCTGATCTGGATGACCGGCTATAAATCGGTGAGCTCCTTCTATTAGTTGTAAGCCCCGGATTGTTGACATAAATGGTTTATACTCTGACTCAATATAGGCTGCCAGAAACTGAAGGGATACTCCTGACATTCTAGCGCGTGTTATATCCCAATGCCCTCCTTCGGAAGGATTATGTAATGTCCTTTCACCGTTGACAAAATGGATTAAACTATCACAATGACCGTCAATAATATTAGGAATTTTCATACAACTGCCTCCTCTAATACATAAAAAACCTAGCGCCAAAACTTCAGGCGATGGCCATGGATGGCCGAGTGTCCCTGTAGCCATAGACCCAAACAAGGATGTTCGAGGTTCAGATAGAACGCCGCCATGAATAGTAAGGTGACGTGACGTCGAGTAAGCGGCATTGGCGTCTGGCCCTGAAAAATAAATTTACTTTATAAGTGATGCCTGGTTACAAAAATCTGAACAAATCGCTACATACCAGGAAAAAGTAACTTCCGTGGAGATTCGCACTCCATTCCATCAGGGGATCAAGCTCAAACGAACAATCTCCGTCATTGACTTATTTGTCAAAGACACCCCATGGTTCCCTGTTAGGGACAGCAATGCAGTCAAACCAGTTCTTCCAAGGATCAGCTGACCGCAAGGGTTATTATACAGTAATCAGAATGGGTTCTCCATTAATTAACTTCAGTGTCTTATGAACCACATTCCAAATCTTCCAAGAATGCAATTCCTTAAAACGATCAATATTGTTAAGTAGCATTCCCAGATACTTACGATGTTTTTTACCCCTAGCTGACTTCTTCTCACTTTCTTCCATAGAAGCAAGAAGTTTAATCAAATGTGGTTTAACCTGCTCTTTTAGTAAACGGATCACTTCCTTCGATAGTCTTTCTTCAAGACCAAGACCCCGTCGTCCTATGACATAGCTTGCTGCTTCATGGACGGAGACTCCGAGTTTTTGTGAATATTTAAACCGCCCGATAACGGATGTGTAAGCCGGATTAACCTTCTTAATTTGAAATCCATTTCTTAAACCCCTACGGATCAAAGCCTCCATAAGCTTTTTCTTAGCAAAACTATGGGTTAATCGATTGAATTTCTTGTTGGTATCATGCTGTTGCCGAAGTGTAATATCCTCAAGGACCATAGCTCCGATATTCTCTGCCAACAAGTAGTCAATTACTTCTTTAGCGACTTCCCCCGCAATATTGGATCGGCAATTAGATGATACGTACTCCATCTCATGATAATAAAACACCTTACTTTTGAGAAAGTTCCCCTGATTGGTCAAGATCGTCACTGCAATACGGTCAATATTGACGTCAATACCGGCTAATTTATTACCTACAACGAGTGGTTCTCTATACTGCAACTCATCCCTAAAAACGACTTCTTCATAGAGTAAATTAACATAGTATAACCTATTTTTTTGAAGAACTTGTATAGTGTATGGTTGATGAAAGCCGTCTTTGGTAGGGAAAATAATATCAAGAATCTGATTAAAGTATTTATCAGGGATAAATACTTTAATCAGATTCGAGGGCTAATCCGTTCTTCGGTATTTATAGGATTAGCGATTTCCAAAAAGAATTTATTCACGTTCTCATCATAAACCATGCGAAGATTGAGATTCCCTTTTTTAGACTTATCTCCACGTGAATATAGCTCATTACTCCGAAGTTCTTTCCACTCGGTGTTGGAGATCTCTCCAGACATCCGTTTAAAGAAGTTCTTTTTACCTCCAAAAATAACGGGTGGTATCGTGTCATTCTCAACACATCGGGCTAACTTTGTTTCTTTTTCCCTTAACTTTTCTAGTCGTGCGTTTAACCCCTTGAGGCATGCCTCTAAATCTGTTCTCTTTGGCTTCCTTTTCCCAGTCTTATACAACTCTAGTTTTCGCTCCGTTTTGCCGATTTTGGCCTGAACATCTTCCAGATGAGTTGGTAATAACTCCTTTTGGCTGGTTATAATCCCTGATGCCAAAAGCACCGCATCCTCAGAATACCGTTTGTTTAGATTGAAGATAGCTGGCAGGATTTTGTTTAACTCGTTTACACGTTTACCTTCAAGCAACCGATTAAAAGCATAGCGTTTACATGAACAAAATCGCCTCATTAGTTCTGCTAGTTGAGCCTCAAATTCCTTCGAGGGGTTCACAAGAACCATCCTTCGAACCGTTTTCATCCTCACTCACCCCTAAGATACTTTTAATCTTCGCTGCAACCTTTTTCCCTCCGCGCTGTCCGTAAATTCTTGCAGAAAACGAGGTTGTAATCGCAATTTAATCTTCAACAAGCTCTTTTTGTACATCGTCATTATCGTTTTGATGAACGATAATGACATCGACACCATAGTCTTTTATGTATTTATGCAAATAGTTGTAGCCAAATCGAGCAAGTCGATCTTTATATTCGATAATGACAAATTGCACTTCCCCTGCCCGAATAGCATCAAGCATCGTTAATAATTGCTTGCGGTTTTCGTTAATCCCACTCGCAATTTCCTTAAAGATGGCTTTGATTTCTAAATTATTTCGGTAAGCGTAGGCAATCAATCGTTCTTCTTGGCGTTCAAAATTTCTATTTTCAGCTTGTTCTTTAGTCGATACCCGACAATAAATATAGGCTGAATCTTTATGGTTTTCTGGTGATTAATTACGTTTGTTCAGTAATCGATTAATTTCCTTTTCTTCAATCCGTCGATGCCCTCCTGGTGTCGAAATTACTTCGATAAACCCCTTTTTATCCCACACCCTTACCGTTTTAATAGAGACCCCAAGTAATTTCGCAGCTTCACCTATCGAAAAATATGTGGCATAATTATTCCACCTCTGTAAAATATTATGCCACATATGTTTAGATATGTGTATATTTTAGGAAGCTGTTTTTACCTCCTAGCATAAAAGGCTTACTAGCATGATAAGTCACCTGTCTGCCCCATAAACTTAGCAAACAGGTGACTTATCATACATTAACACTAAAACTAACTTATCGGGACTGAACTATTAACTTAATGGCTGTTCTCTCTTCTCCCTCAATTAATACATCTGTAAATGCTGGAATACATATAAGATCGACTCCACTCGGTGCCACAAAACCACGTGCAATTGCAACCGCCTTCACAGCTTGGTTGAGGGCACCAGCACCAATAGCTTGTAGCTCAGCGCCACCTTTTTCACGAAGTACCCCCGCAAGAGCTCCTGCAACCGCATTCGGGCTTGATTTTGCTGAGACTTTTAATACTTCCATAGACACATCCTCCTGCTCGAATTCATTTACAAGTATTACCACAACTTAGAATATATGTATTCGAGAGCAAGCAGACAAAATCCTCTATTACCTATAAAGAATTTTCAGATTTCTATCAAAACTTAATTGTTACAGCGAGTTTGGAGCTCATTATCTCACTTTGAGTTTTGAATTATGAGTTTCAATCTTTAATTAATTAATCTTCAGCAAACAATTGAATTGCTTCAATCTGCCGCGTTTTTCCAGTTTCCTCATTAATATCTAAGACCACTGCATTCAATTGTATAGGACCACTGGCTAATTCAAATTTGGCAGGTAGTTGAGTCAAAAAACGATTGATTATAATTTCCTTCTTCACTCCTAAAACAGAGTCTCTAGGTCCAGTCATACCGACATCAGTTATATAAGCTGTACCCTGATGAAGTAAACGAGCATCCGCTGTCTGAATATGAGTATGCGTGCCCACGACCGCACTAACTTTACCATCAAGAAACCAGCCCAAAGCGACCTTTTCAGAAGTTGCCTCAGCATGGAAATCAACGATGATTATTGGTGTTTCTTGTTTGATCTGATTAATCCAACGTATTGCTCCACTGAAGGGATCGTCGAGGGGTGGTAAGAAGACTCTACCCGAAAGATTAAGAATGCCAATTTTTTTACCCATTGTACGTATAAACCCGTGCCCTCGCCCTGGAGCTCCAACTGGATAATTAGCTGGTCTTACAAGTCTTAGCTCACGATCAATAAAGTTCATGATTTCTTTTTGATCCCAGACATGATTCCCCATCGTCAAAAATTGAATTCCATTAGTATAAAGCTCTTCAGCAATTTCTTTTGTTAGGCCTTTTCCGGCAGCTGCATTTTCACCATTAGCTATGGTTACATCAATTTGTTGTTCCAGTTGAAGTGGTTTTAGAAATCGTTTAATCGCTTCTCTTCCAGGCTTACCAACTATATCTCCAATAAATAATATTCGCAAACAAGTATGCCTCCTTCCCAGTAGCTAAATTATAATCAGCTATTATACATAGGATACCATTATTTCGTTAGGATAATAACCAAATTCTTCCGAAGTTTTTTCTTAAGAGGTATAAGTAATTAGAAAACTATGTCTTGAACACCAAGACCTTACCTTCTTCGCGTAACGCAAGCACGTTTTTATTTATATCATTGCACTGAATTGAAGACAGCATCTGACTAATCATTTCTTCCTGATAGATTTGCTCGTCTTCAGGTAGATACATTTCATCATAGATCAACTGCTGTTTATATTCCCTCTTCAAAAGTTCAACAATAAGTCCAACTTCACGTTGAGTGATACTATCAACATCTCGAGTTATTGTAATAACACAGACACATTCCTCACTCCGACAGACAACATCAAAAACTCGCATTTTCTGCCCTTCAAGTTGATGAAAGAATTCTAAAGCAGGTATTAGCAATTCACGGAGAGATTTGACATCTTGATGTTGCGTAACCATGAACGTGAACTTTAGTGCATGTTGTTCCCGCCAATAATGAACTGACCCTACCTCAGTATATCTCATCAGGATTGAGGTCAGCAATCCAACTCCATCTTGCAAACGGCCTCCATCTTTATATTGCATATAACTTAACATCCTTGTTTTCAGCCCTCTCTATACGCTGTCCTAACATGCTTACTATTCGGCATCAGCTTGCAATCTCCTGCCGAAACACCGCTCAATTGAACTGGTCATTTATGGGATAATGACCTGCACATAAAAATCAGGCGATCCAAGGATCGCCTGATCAAATATTTTATTAATATTTACTTTGCAAAATCAACCGCACGTGTCTCACGGATAACGACAACTTTAATTTGACCTGGATACTCGAGTTCTTCTTCAATCCTTTTACTAATCTCACGGGCAACACGCGGAGCGAGCACATCGTCAATTTTATCTGGTTTTACGATAATGCGAACTTCACGTCCGGCTTGAATAGCAAAGCATTTTTCAACCCCTTCAAAACTCTCAGCAATCTCTTCAAGTTTTTGAAGACGCTTAATATACGTTTCCAAGGTTTCTCTACGTGCTCCTGGACGAGCAGCAGAAACTGCATCCGCTGCAGCCACAAGTACTGCAACAATTGTTTTGGGCTCAACATCATTATGATGAGCTTCAATGGCATGTGTAACATCACTTGATTCCTTGTATTTTTTTGCTAGGTCAACTCCGATTTGCACATGAGTTCCTTCCATATCATGATCAACTGCCTTGCCAATATCATGCAGCAGACCCGCCCGTTTGGCAAGTTGAATATCGACACCCAACTCCGCAGCCATCAATCCTGCTAAATGAGATACTTCAGTTGAGTGCTTCAAGACATTTTGTCCATAACTAGTTCGGAATTTTAGCCGGCCAAGCAAACGAATTAATTCAGGGTGCAACCCATGCACACCTGTCTCAAAGGTTGCCTGTTCACCTTCTTCACGAATCTTTTGATCAACTTCCTTCTGAGCCTTTTCTACCATCTCTTCAATTCGTGCTGGGTGAATACGACCATCTGCAATGAGTTTTTCAAGAGCAATACGCGCAACTTCTCTACGAATTGGATCAAAACCCGATAAAATAACAGCCTCGGGAGTATCATCAATGATAAGATCAATCCCTGTCAGGGTTTCTAAGGTACGGATATTACGTCCCTCACGACCAATAATCCGCCCTTTCATTTCGTCACTTGGCAATGCTACAACGGATACCGTCGTTTCTGCAACATGATCTGCTGCGCATCGCTGTATTGCTAAGGCAATAATATTTTTTGCCCGTTTCTCAGCTTCTTCCTTTGCACGTGTTTCAATTTCTTTGATCAGAATCGCCGATTCATAGCGTACGTCTTCTTCAACACGTTTAAGTAACAGTTGTTTAGCTTCTTCCGAGGTCATGCCCGATAAACGCTCAAGTTCTGCCTGTTCCTTGCCTACAATTTGATTCAGCTCTTCTTTTAGCTGCTCTACTTCATTTTCTTTGCGGTGTAGGTTTTCCTCTTTACGTTCTAATGACTCAATTTTTCGATCTAGACTCTCCTCTTTTTGGACCAAACGTCGTTCAAGCCGTTGGAGTTCGTTACGCCGTTCTCGAGTTTCCTTTTCTAATTCATTGCGAATATGCATGACTTCTTCTTTTGCAGCAACAACAGATTCTCTTTTCTTGCTTTCAGCTGCCGCATGGGCATTCTCTACGATCCGTTTTGCCTCTTCTTCTGCAGAACCAATACTCTTTTCGGCAGTATTCTTACGAAAAAGCCAACCTGCTAAGACACCTAGACCTAATCCCACTAAAACGGAGACTAACCCGGTAATAATTAGTTCGATCATACGTCTACACACCTCCTTTGTTTGTAAATTTAAAACCTCTATTATTTACATAAAAAAAACTGGTTTCCAAAACCAGTCACTCTAAGCATAACCTTTAAAACAGGAGTATTTCTCCTGTTTCCTACAACTCTCGCTCGCTAGTCAAAAAAACCATATTTTAGCTAACTACAACGAAATCTATAAGAAAACCTTTAAAGGTTAAATCTTAACAGAGACAGGTCTCTGTTAAGATTTTAATATCATTTACTGCCAATGTCAAGCTTGTCCTAAATGGGTGAATTCTATACATGAGACTATATTCCCTCATTCTCACCTTTATCCATTTCAATTTGAGAAAGTACGCTTCGTACCATCTCTGAGGGATAACCTCGTTGAACAAGCTTTTGAGCAATTTTTTGCCTAACCCATAGTTCACGGGATATCGTTCTCTTTGTGATCTCCGCTGCATACTTATGTTCCCACCGCTTGTTCTCTTGTACATACCATCGTTCTGCGAGAGTTACACATTGCTGAAACTCATCCTTACTTGAATAGGTGGCTCCCAAGGCTTGTTCAATTAATTCAGGTTCTAATCCCCGATTTTTCATATCTTGTTGGACCCGTCGTCGGGAATAACGCTTAAGTCGGCTTTGGGAATACATTAAAGCCTGCTCTTGGTCGTTAAGATAACCCCATTCAAGCAGTCTTTCCAAGACTGCTTGAACTTCCGAGCTTTCATAACCCTTTTCTTTAAGACGTGTTTCTAATTCGTAATAGGTAAGAGCCCTGCGAGATAAACAATCCAATGCAACTTCCTTAGCGCTTCTGCGAGGCTTAGAGCTCGTCAAATGTACCATCGTCCTCTGTTGTAGCAGTGGCTGCTATAGGGATTAAGTTAGCACGAATTCGTTGCTCTAGTTCGTAGGCCATCTCTGGGTTTTGTTTTAGGTACTCTTTTACGTTCTCTCGCCCTTGTCCTAACCGCTCTCCATTATAGGAATACCAGGCCCCAGATTTTGAAATAATCTCCATCTCAGTGCCTATATCGACGATACTTCCTTCACGAGAAATACCTTCTCCGTACATAATATCAAAATCTGCCGTTTTAAAGGGTGGGGCAACTTTGTTTTTGACCACTTTAACCCTAGTTTTGTTTCCGATTACATCCTGCCCTGATTTTATAGCTTCCTGGCGACGTATATCCATCCGGATCGAGGCATAAAACTTGAGAGCCCGTCCACCTGTGGTTGTCTCCGGACTACCAAACATAACTCCGATTTTTTCTCGAATCTGGTTAATGAAAACAACACACGTATTACTCTTACTGATAGATCCTGTCAACTTACGCAAAGCTTGCGACATAAGACGAGCATGCAAGCCAACATGATTATCCCCCATTTCACCTTCAATCTCAGCTCGAGGAACTAAAGCAGCTACAGAGTCAACTACAACCACATCGACTGCAGCACTGCGCACAAGGGCTTCGCAGATTTCTAACCCCTGTTCTCCTGTATCTGGCTGCGCAACAAGCAAGTCATCAATATTAACTCCTAATGCTTTAGCATACACTGGATCAAGGGCATGCTCTGCATCTATGAAGGCAGCCGCTCCACCCAATTTTTGGGCTTCAGCAATAATATGAAGTGCTACAGTTGTTTTCCCAGAAGACTCAGGTCCATATATTTCGATTACTCGCCCACGCGGCACTCCTCCAACTCCTAAGGCAAGATCTATTGCCAAAGAACCTGTCGGGATAACATCGATCAACATACCCGTCGAAGATTCCCCAAGTTTCATAATTGAACCTTTACCGAACTGCTTTTCAATCTGAGCAAGTGCAATATCAAGTGCCTTTAGCTTATTCGTTTCGGCCATTCTGTTATCCTCCTCATCTTGGTCATAACGCATTTAGCATTTTATCTCTTAGCAAAACATCTGTTCGGTTCTTATTATAGATGCCCCGCTCAACACTTGTCAATTTGTTTATGAAACTGCCGACAGTAAAACAGCTTATCTTACATTTTTATAGATTATAGTTCAGAAACCTGGCTAGCGTCTCGTGTAACAGTCAATGATAATTCCTACTAGATAAAAAAAGCTAACCCTTTTTAATGGTTAGCTTTTTATAAGGACCATATTATAAGCTACTGTCTAAACGCCTGAGTTATCACGTGCCTTAGCTGGTTCAACACTCACCTTACGCCCTTTAATCATTGTCTGATGCATACAACTCTGAACTCTAGAAGCATACTTATCAGGAATCTCTACAAAGGTAAATTTATCATATATATTAATTATTCCAATACTACTTCCAGAAATTCCACTTTGATCTGCAATCCAACGGATAATATCCTGAGGACGAATTTGTTGAACTCTACCAATATTAATAAAAAACCGTACCATACCTGCCGAAGCTCCGGTGTTTGCAAATAGACGTTCATCGGGGTCTTTACCATCTACAAGTTCATCCACATTCGCTCCCTCGATAGCATACTTCAAGGCAGCAGCTGCCACATCCATAGAATCATATTCCTGGAGCAAGTCCCCAACAATTGCCCGATAACTACCTAAACGATTACTTTGCATCAATTTAATGAGCTGGTTCTTAAGATTATCCGCTTGGCGTTCACTAATATCAGCCACTGACGGAAGCTCTTGCCGACGGATTCTCGTTTTTATGAGATTTTCAATCAAGCGAAGTTGGCGGTATTCTTTTGGGGAAATTAGAGTTATTGCTTGCCCTTTACGACCAACCCGCCCAGTTCGACCAATGCGATGCACATACGATACCGGATCTTGAGGAATATCAAAGTTAATAACATGGGTGACGTTATTAATATCCAAACCCCGTGCAGCAACATCAGTAGCTACCAATAATTCAGATTTTCCATCTCTAAACCGTTTCATGACTCGGTCCCTTTGTTGTTGGCTTAAATCTCCATGCAAAGCATCTGCAAAATATCCCCTAGCTTCAAGCGACACTACCAACTCATCAACTCCACGTTTTGTACGGCAGAATATAATCCCCTGTCCGATATCCTCCATATCAATGATCCTGCCTAAAGCATCGACTTTAATGCTTTCTCTAGTCTCATAGAAAACCTGCTCAATTAACGGAACGGTTAATTCATCACGACTGACTGTTACAGAGCGGGGGGAATTCATATAGGTTTGAGCCAATTTGCGAATTCCTGGAGGCATAGTGGCAGAGAACAGCAGAACTTGCCTACCTTCAGCGGGGACTTCCCTTAGAAGACTCTCGATGTCGTCAATAAAGCCCATGTCTAACATTTCGTCAGCTTCATCAAGAACTACCATTTTAACATGTTGCAGACGAAGTGTCCCCCGATTTAAATGGTCTAACAACCGTCCAGGCGTTCCGACAACTACCTGATATCCCATTCTTAAGGCTCTAATCTGACGATCAATAGGCTGCCCACCATAAATCGGCAACGGTTTTACGTGCCTATACTTTCCTAGTTTCGCGATTTCCTCCGAAACCTGTATTGCCAGTTCTCGAGTAGGCGTGACAATCAGCGCTTGAACAGCTTGAAATTTTGAATTCACCTTTTCAGTAATGGGAATTCCAAAGGCAGCTGTTTTACCAGTTCCTGTCTGAGCCTGCCCGATAAGGTCAACTCCGTCCAGGGCGACTGGAATTGCTTCTCTTTGAATCGGAGATGGCTCTTCAAACCCCATCTCTGATAAAGCCTGTAAAATTGGTTTACTTAACTGTATATCTCCAAAGATTTGTAAACGTTCAACCATCACCTAATTGTAATCTCCCTTCACTGTTTAACATAAAGGCGTACTCCATTAAGGGCAGCTTGAACGGTCAACTGACGAACAGACTCCCGTTCACCGTAAAACTGAAATTTTTCAGCATGAACACCCTTAGCCGTTGAAAAACCAATGTAAACAAGTCCAACAGGTTTTTCATTACTGCCTCCATCTGGCCCCGCTATTCCCGTTGTTGAGATAGCCAGATCTGATCCCGTTTTAGAACGAATTCCTTCTGCCATTTCCTTGGCAACCTCTTCACTCACTGCCCCATATGCTTTAAGGCTTTTTTCATTAACCCCTAGAAGACCTTGTTTTAAGGAATTAGAATAACTCACAACTCCACCTAAATAGAATTTAGAACTCCCCGGCTCCTGTGTGAACGCAGCACCAAGTAAACCTCCTGTACACGACTCAGCGGTAGAAATAGTCAAATTCTTATTATTTAGGGCCTTTCCAACAATGCTGACCATGGTTTCTTGATCTCGCCCAAATAATTTGTTTCCTAAGCGCCGACGAATTTCCTCTTCAACTTGATCTAAAGCCTTTTTAGCTTCCTTCGAAGTTATTTCAGTGCTTCTCGCCACCAAGCGAATGTGCATCTCCGCTCTTTTGGCCAACAATGCCATCGTAAGGTTCGGTAGATTCATTAGATCATCGAGCACTTTCTCTATCGCGGACTCTCCCATTCCAAAAACTTTCAGGACACGCTCATTCATCCTTTCGACATGCGGTTCGATCATTAGAACTAATTCCGGCCAAACATAATTATCGAACATCGGTTGCATTTCAAAGGGAGGACCCGGTAATATAATTATGGTCTTACCATTTTTTCGAATAATGGCACCTGGGGCGGTTCCTATAGGATTAGGTAAGATTCTTGAGCCTTTGGGAAAATAGGCTTGTTTCTCGTTGCTAGAAGGCATTGGGGCTTTCCTTCGGCCAAAGAACTGCTTAATATGTTCTAAACTTGAGGCATCTATCTCCATCTTCAAATCTAAGACTTTAGCAACCAGTTCCTTCGTCAAGTCATCTATTGTTGGACCTAATCCTCCTGTTGTAACGATTAAGTCAGTACGCTCGATTGCCTGACGTAATATCTGTTCTAATCGTTTGGGATTGTCCCCTACGGTCGTATGATAGTCTACTTCAATGCCTAATGACGACAATTTTCCTGTTAAATAGTGAGCACTCGTATTGAGGGTTTCTCCAAGTAATAACTCAGTCCCAGTTGAGACAATTTCAGCTTTCATATAGTTTATCACTCTCCTATAATCAACGCAAATTCGTGTTTGTGGATCGAACGATGAACATCGAACTACGACCATACACTTGGTTAATTATTTCTGATCTTGCAAAAAAATATCCTTCCTACTAGGCAAAACATCAAAAATAGCTATATAAATGCCCTTCTATGATAGATAGTATAATTCTACCATAGAAGGGCATTTTTTAGGCTACAGTTTTCAGATAGGTTCGCAAAGTTTCACCACTCAACGTTTCCTCTGCTTCAAGAATCTTGGTAATCTTTAATAACGATTCTTTGTTCTCTTCAATAATCTTCGTCGTTCGCTCTTCAAGCTCTGTCAAGATGTCTCTTGTTACAGGCTGACGTTGATCAGCATTCAAGAGGGAAACATCCGTAACTCCCAAAGAAGACATTCCTGCAAGAAGCATCTTTTCTACGAGATTTAATGCTTGTTCATAATCACCGGCAGCACCAGTACTCCGTGTACCTAGAATTTGCTCTTCCGCAAGTGCTCCCGCCAAAGCTATCATGATCTGCTCTTCCAGCATCGCCTGTGTATAAAGATAGAGATCATCCTTTGGATAATGGCGAACATATCCTAAAGCATTTCCTCTTGAGCGGATAGAAATTTGAGAAACTGAGTTGGGACGAACCATTTCCGCAAGCATTGCATGCCCACTTTCATGAATGGCGATACGCCGTAGTTCCTCTGCCGTTGGCTTTCGATCAAGTTTTTCTCCCATCATTACTTTCTCGACCGCTTCATGTAAATGGTGCTCATTAATCTCACTAGCCTCTTCGCGCAGGGCAAGAATAGCGGCTTCATTCGTGACACTCTCTAAATGGGCACCTGAAAATCCGAACGTTTCGTGGGCAATTTCTTCTAAACGAACCTCTTGCGCTATAGGCTTATTTTTAGTATGAATTCTTAAAATAGCCAGACGACCTTCTTTATCTGGAAGATCAACTTTCACTTGCCGATCAAACCGCCCCGGGCGAAGTAACGCAGCATCCAAAGCCTCTGGGCGATTTGTGGCAGCCATGACAAGGATATGAGCACCTTGATCTACTTTCAGTCCATCCATTTCAATAAGTAGTTGATTCAAAGTTTGATCATATTCATGGTGAGAAACATTACTTCCACGCTTCGCCCCTAAGATATCCATTTCATCGATGAAAATAATCGCGCTCGTCTTCTTTTCCTTACGTACCATTTCTCGGGCTCTGCGAAACAAGCCTCGTACACGTTCCGCACCCACTCCGGCATACATTTCCACAAATTCACTTCCTGATACCGAAAGAAATGCTGAATTTGTATATCTAGCCGCCGCTTTGGCTAATAACGTTTTCCCTGTCCCAGTAGGGCCGGACAATAATATTCCCTTCAAAGGTCGGATTCCTAAAGCTTTCATCCGATCAGAGTATAGTAGAAAGTCTAAAGCTTCTTGGAGTTCTTTTTTAGCAACACTCTGACCGCCAATGTCCTCAAAATCAATCCCTGTGGTGCTTATGGCTACCCCGTTACCATTTTTTAAGATTTGACGAGAAATGACAAATTTCCAAACAAAATAAGCCGTTACAAGTAGTAGTCCTATGGGAAACACGTTATAACCCATAACCATTAAAAAGGCAAACACTCCTATAGCAAGGCCTAGTAAGATGTCATATTTCATACGCACGTTCTCCCTCTCTCAAATTATCTCTTATTCCTTTTCAGACGATAGAAACTTCCCTTGCCCATTCCGTTCAATAACCTCTATCAGTTGCGCTTGACCATGATTAAGGATCACGTAAATGGCATCACTATCCATCTCTAATTCTAATTGTACTCCTTCTTTTTCGGTCTGTATTCTGACATTTTGCGCCATTTCGGTAAAATTCCCACGTATGATTCCTTCTTGTAACGCAAACTGAATCTGCCCAAATAGTTTCTCAAGAGAGTCATTTCTATGGTCAATGAATCGAATTGGTACATTATTTGCTACTTTTATCAGCGTTTGGCTTGCTTGACGGAGGTTGGTTAGCTGATTGGTTACCACAACCATCTCTTTAGAACTATTGTTATTGACAACCTTAGCCGAAACGACACCTGGAATTTGCTGGCTTTGACTCAAGATGGAAACATCAACCCACTTTTTCTGATAGACTACCTTACCCCCTAATAATAATCCAAATATCAGAAATCCAACGAGGCTGATTATTAGTATTCGGCGATTTGTCATTGTATCTTCCTCCATTTGATATACTTCATGCTATATCGACATTATAGCACGTAGTATATCACGTAGAAAAATATCTTTTATCCAAATAAGTAAAAACAAGGTAATTAGCTTTTAGCACATCAAAATGAGTGCCAATCTAAGTGAAAGGCACTTCATGTATAAATCATTTTATTTCAAGTGCAATTATCATTTATAAAAAATAGATTATGCTAATGGATTGATAAGGTTTATTTGCGCAACAATTTGCGAGATTTAAGCAAATAGTCCAGACCAGAAATAACTGTGAAAAACAGGGCTATGTATAAAAGAGGTTGACCAATGTATATACCAATTAGAGAAAGTGGCCAATTATGTAGTAATATCGCAGAAATTGCAATTACTTGAGTAGTTGTTTTAATTTTACCAAGTTTACTGGCACTGATGACAACTCTGTCCACAGCCGCAATAGCTCGCAGGCCAGTCACTGCAAACTCTCTGGCTAAGATGATCCAAGCAATCCAAGCTGTCACCTCACCAAGCTGAACCAAAGAAATGAGAGCAGCAGAAACTAAAAGCTTATCTGCCAAAGGATCCATAAATTTGCCCAAATTAGTAACCTGATTCCGCTTGCGTGCAATATAACCATCCAAGCCATCTGTAGCAGCAGCCAAGATAAAGATCACGGCCGCTACTAAGTCTTGATGGGGGAATAGAGTGTAACCTTTTGGGACCTTCAATAATAAAAAGGTCATGAAGACAGGTATCAAAATAATTCGGGCCATCGTTAAACGATTGGGTAAATTCACGAGACAACCACTCCCACTAAATCGTAGTTATCCGCCTCAAGGATGCGAACTTTGATCATATCTCCCTCGTGAAGAGAGATCGGAGTATCAGGGATATAGACCTGCCCATCGATTTCAGGAGCATCCCCTTCTGTACGACCCATCCACCGTCCGTCCGGTAGTTTCATCTCTATTAGCACTGTAACAACCCTATCAACCCATCGCTGCAATCTTTGTCGAGAAATATCTTGTTGGATTTGCATAATCTGTTCTCTACGCTGTTCGCGAACTTCTGGTGGAACTTGATCCTCTCTTTGACCTGCCGGAGTATTCTCCTCTTGTGAGTATGCAAAAACTCCAAGCCGATCAAACTGGACACGCTTAATAAAATTAACCATCGTTTGAAATTCTTGCTCAGTTTCTCCCGGAAAACCAGTAATCATTGTTGTTCGAAGAGTTATGTCCGGAATAGATGTCCGTAATTTTCCAATCAGTGTTTCTGCTTGCTCAATGGTTCCGCGTCGATTCATATCTTTAAGAATCTTATTATCCGCATGTTGCAAAGGTAAATCAATATACTTACAAACCTTTTGTTCCTGTCTCATGGTTTCAATTAATTCATCCGTAAAACGCTCAGGATAACAGTACATTAATCTAATCCATTCAATTCCCTCAATGCGAGCGAGCTCGCGAATTAGTTGAGGAAGGCGAAGCTCTTTATAAAGATCCTGTCCATAGCGCGTAGTATCTTGGCCCATGACTAGGATTTCCTTAACTCCTTGAGCAGCCATCTCCCGTACTTCTTGTATCACTGATTCTAGCGGGCGACTGCGAAAATGCCCCCGGACATAAGGAATGACACAATAGGTACAATAGTTATCACAGCCCTCCGCGACCTTCACATAGGCTAAATAGTCAGGCGTAGACCGAATTCTTGCCATCTGCTCATTGTGGAGAAAATCTGGTGCTCCTTGTTTTATCAGGGACGTTCGTTTTTTCTCAGTCGCTTGAACCAACTTGGTTATTTCATCAATATTTCCGGTCCCAAGTACTCCATCTAATTCAGGAATGTCCTGCATTAATTCAGAACCGTATCGTTGGGCTAAACAACCTGTCGCAATCAGAGTCTGGCAAGCACCTGATTTCTTAAAACTTGCCATTTCAAAAATTGCTTCAATCGATTCTTCCTTAGCAGATTGGATAAAAGTACAGGTATTTACAATAATAACATCTGCTTCTTCAGGATTTTCGATAAATATGTGATTTTGGGCCAGTAATCCTGACATTACTTCGCTGTCCACTTGATTTTTTGGACACCCCAAAGTGACAACTGCAACTTTCTTCGTCAACGTTACACCTCATATCATTGGTCTACTTACTTAAGTATAAACCAACGCTTCCACAAGGTCAAAAAATATTGCATCTTAAAGTATGCACCCTGCTCCCCTTTGTTTCCACAATTAATTTATTTGTTAAGATCTTGTCTACCGGCTGTCGCAATATAAATAACATTTTCTCCTATATTAGTTGCATGATCAGCGAATCTTTCGAGATAACGACCCACGAAGGATAAGTACATTCCTTGATCTAGAACTTCTGGCCTTTCCGTCATGATGACTAATAAATCTTTTACCACTCTTTTATACAGATGATCGACTTGGTCGTCCTGAACGGCTAAGTCATGAGCTAGTTCCATATCCTCGCTAGCGTACGCCTCCAGACCTTGTTTCATCATGCCAAGTGACTTTTCAGCCATAATTGGAATATCTACGAGCTTTTTTAACAAAGGCCCCTCAATTCTTCGTACTATCTTCGCAATATCAATGGCCAGATCCCCCATCCGTTCAAGATCAGTCGATATTTTCATCGCTGATATAATCTTCCGTAAGTCTTTTGCCACTGGTTGCTGTGTTGCTATTAAACGTACACATTCATCGTCTACTTGTCGTTCAAAATCATTGATTTTCTGATCCTCAGCTATCCAAAAATCGGCTTGTTTTCGGTCTAAAGATATTAAGGTTTGCATACACCCCTGCAGAATCCGCTCAACTTCTGCCCCCATATCTTTCAGTAACTGTATCAAAACGAGCTGTCCATCATTAAGTGACTGACGCATTAAAATTCCTCCCTTATTAACCAAAACGCCCCGTAATATAGTCCTCCGTTCGCTTATCATTCGGATTCGTAAAAATATCCGAAGTCGGTCCATGCTCCACTAGCTCTCCATTAAGAAAAAATGCTGTAGAGTCAGCAATTCGTGCAGCCTGTTGCATATTATGCGTTACAATAAGGATGGTGTAATCCTCTTTCAGTTGCCTGACTAATTCCTCGATATGAGTAGTTGCTATCGGGTCTAATGCTGAAGCTGGCTCATCCATAAGCAGTACGGATGGTTCAACCGCCAGAGCCCTGGCAATACATAGGCGTTGTTGCTGTCCGCCTGACAGGCTCATGCCCGAATAATTCAAGCGGTCTTTAACCTCATCCCATAAGGCAGCCATACGCAAACTTTTCTCTGCAATAACTTGTAAATTTTGCTTGTTTCTTGTCCCATTGAGCCGTACACCAGCGACTACATTTTCGTAAATACTCATAGAAGGAAAAGGATTTGGCTTTTGAAACACCATTCCGACCATTTTTCTTAATACAACGGGATCTTGATCATAAATACTTTCTCCATCTAAAATTATTTCACCTTTAACTTTTGTCCCTGGCATGGTCTCATGCATGCGGTTTATACAACGAACGAAGGTTGATTTCCCGCAGCCAGACGGACCAATGATTGCTGTCACATGATTCGCTGCAATTTCCATATTTATGCCTTTAAGGGTTTTATTGGATCCATACCATGCTTCAAGTTGCTTGACACTCAATGTTTGACCCATCCGTACTCCACCCCCTCCTAGATACTCCGCGATCGAAATGCAAATCGCGCTACTAAATTTATAACAATTACTATTAAAATCAAGACTAAAGATCCTGCCCAAGCAAGTTGATGCCACTCCTTATAAGGAGACGTCGCATACTGAAAAATCTGTACCGGCAATGAAGCTGTCGGTTCATTCAGGGAGCGTGACCAATATTGGTTTCCCAGAGCTGTGAACAATAGGGGTGCTGTTTCCCCAGCAACACGTGCGACTGCAAGCATTGCCCCAGTAATTATTCCTTTTGCAGCGGTGGGCAAGACTATTCTCATAATAGTCTTGCCCTTAGAAATTCCAAGGGCATATCCAGCTTCTCTGATCGAATGGGAAACTAGTTTCAACATCTCTTCTGTCGATCGAATGATTAATGGGATCATTATCACTGCTAAAGCAAGCCCTCCTGCTAGAGCAGAGAAATTTCCCATTTTTAATACAACTGCAGTATATATTACTATACCAACAATAATTGAAGGAATCCCTGTCAAAACATCCGTTGCAAAACGAACTGCTGTACTTAGCCAACTGTTACGGTCGTATTCCGTTAAATAAATTGCTGCCAGGATACCAATTGGAATTCCAATAACACTGGCGATTAAAACCATGATCAAAGTTCCTACAATCGCATTGGCCATTCCGCCTCCAGGCAAACCCATTGCTTTAGGTAAATTGATAAAAAATTGTAAATTTAAAGCGCTTAGCCCATTCTTTACGACATACCCCAAAACTCCAAATAAGGGAACTAGAGCAATAATCGTTGCTACAATAAAAACAATCAACATCATCAAATTTTTATATTTACGAAGGTAATCATTCATACAAGGTTTCCTCCCTTAGGACCGCGTGCTACAGACCAAACAAGGAGTCGAGCAAAAAAATTTAATACAAGTGTTATCCCGAACAGAATAAGACCGATTTCAACGAGAGCGCTTAAATACAGATCATACGTAGCTTCTGTAAACTCGTTGGCAATTACTGCTGCCATTGAGTAGGCAGGCGCAAATAAGGACGGCAGAATATCCGGACGATTGCCGATCACCATAGTTACAGCCATCGTTTCTCCAAGTGCACGTCCTAAGCCAAGCATAATTCCACCCATGATTCCTGACTTGGCGTAGGGCAGAACAGCCACTCTAATCATCTCCCACTTCGTTGCGCCTAGGGCTAGGGCAGCTTCACGTTGCATATTGGGCACAGCGGCCATTACCTCCCTAGAAATGGCCGCAATCGTAGGAAGAATCATCACCGCTAAAATCAATCCGCCAGCTAACATACCAAAGCCAACGGGAGTACCCTGAAAAAGGGGAATAAAGCCGAACCACTTAGCTAAACCAGGTTCGACAGTTTGTCTTAGCCAAGGGGCTAAGACAAAAATTCCCCACAATCCGTAGACAACACTGGGAATTGCAGCCAACATCTCCACTAAAAATCCAACCACTGCGCGAAACTTCGACTCAGCCATTTCATTAAGAAAAATCGCAACACCTAGCCCGATAGGGGCTGCAAGAAGGAGGGCCAATAACGAGGTCACTAATGTCCCATATATAAAAGGTAATGCTCCAAATTGTTCCTTTACTGGATCCCAAGTACGACCAGTAATAAAGCTAAAGCCAAATTTTTGAATGCTTGGACGTGCTGCGTCGAACATCTTCCACCCCATCCAAGCCATGAGAACCAAAACGCTAACGGCCATCAGAAGTGTCAACAGTCGCAAAGTTTTATCCCCCAGTGAAGTTGTAAGTCTACGTTTCTTAATCATATTTTCTGATCCTTCCGCCTTCCTCATCTTATCTAGAACCTGGGCTTAAGCACATATTTAGAAAATTGACTTGCTCCAAGCCATAAGCGCAGAGGGGAGCCAATTTGCCCTTATGTTTCCAGATAGTATTAACGATATTTCTGTCTAGTAACAAATAGCTCTCTACCTCTGCTATTCTTTTTACTTCATTAAATGTTCTCCTTGAAATGTGATAGATTTGAGCATCTCTTCTTCACAACTTACTAAATTGGCTGGCAACTTTGCGTAATGTAACCCTTCAGAAAGAGCCTGTCCGTCATGAATAGACCAATTGATAAAATTAACCAGTGCCGTCCCTTTAGCTTTATCTGTTTGATCTTTATAAATTAAAGCCCAGCTAAAACCAGCAATTGGATAAGCGTCAACACCTGGTGCATTGACGATTGATACTCGCATGTCATCGGGAATCGACGCTGCTGCAGCAGCTGCAGACGTTGTTTGAAGAGAGGGAGGTATCCATTTGCCCTCTTTGTTTTTCATCATCGCATAAGACAAGTTATTTTGAACGGCATACGCTAGTTCTAAATATCCGATAGAACCGGACGTTTGTTGAATTACACCCGCAACGCCAGCATTTCCTTTACCACCTATCCCTGCAGGCCAATTCAAGGAAGTTCCTTTACCCACCTTACTTGACCACTCCGGGCTTATGCTGCTAAGGTAATCTGAAAATATATATGTAGTGCCACTCCCATCTGAGCGATGAGCAACCGTGATTTTTGAATCTGGCAAAGATACGCCCGGATTATCATTTGCAATCTGTTGATCATTCCAATTGATTATCTTCCCCTGAAAGATATCTGCAAGTACAGTAGGACCTATTTTTAGATCCTTCGGCGCGTTCGGTATATTATAGGTGACAGCTACGGCACCTAAAGTCAAAGGAATGTGCAGCAGTTGCCCACCTTTAGCAGCTTTAAGTTGGTCATCTGTCATCGGGCCATCTGTTGCCCCAAAATCAATAGTTTGCTCTGAAACTTGTTTAATTCCTGCACCACTGCCAGAGCTCTGATAGTTAATCGTGATGTTAGAGTTTTTCTTGCGGTACTCTTCGATTTGTTGGTTTAATAGAGGATAGACAAAGGAACTTCCTGAGCCAGTTAGATTAGCTGTCTCTGCTTGCTCTTGACCTGTTGGTGTTCCTGGGGTCTTCTCTCCGCACCCTACAAGTGAAAGTGATAATACCGCTGTAAGTAAGCACATTAAAAATCTTCTATTTTTTCTAAACACAAAAATTCCCCCCAACCTATTTTTTTAATCGTTTGAAGTATTATTACGAGCCCACAAATCGACTCTGTGTAAAGTTTGCGTTAAATGGCAACATTTAATGTATATACTTAAAGGAATTATCATACTCTTGGCGAATTAAGGCCCAACGAACTTTTGTGAGGTGTTATATGTGTTTGATGAAGATGAGATAATAGAACCAATCGACACGTGCGGTTGTGGTGATATTGGATATCTAACAGCTCGAACTATTCCAATTGATTTAGCCCACGGTGTAGGGCGCGTTGATAATGTTCCTGTCTATCACTGTCGCTCTACTTCTTGCCAAGAGTTTACTCTACCCTCCCTTGTTTCTCGCCGCCTCGAAGTAATTGCGGAACAAATGGAAGATTCGCATATAACTGTAACTACTTATACTTGGGAAAATAAGCAAAAATCTGCTTGCGAGCCGCTTCCCGAGCCGGCAGTCGCCCCCCTGCATATGACTAACGACACAATTCCTTTACAGGCTTTTACCCTGCAGTTCGTCAATCGACAGTATGAAGATGCCCGAGTTGTTCAGATCGTACCCGGGCAAGCCATTTTTTTTCAGAGTAAACTTGAAGAAACTGAGTATTACGTAGTTCTCTACGAAGAGGATAATCGTACGGAGGGAATATGGTTTTCCTTTCAGAAATTTTATTATGAGGAACCTGACTTAACCTACGAAGATTTCCTTGAATGGTCTGAGGATGGTCACCTCAAGGAACTAGGGAGAATTACTCTTGAGGAGGTCGAAGATACACTGATCGATGAGTTTGGAGAATGGACATAAAGAAAACTTGGCTGGCGCCCGAAGACACTGTCTTCGCACGTGTTAGCTTAGCGGAGAAGCCGCAGGCGCAGGTCAAGGATGACCAAGTGCCCCTGTAGCCAAGGATGGCGAGAAGGGGCCGAAGGCGGCAGCCTTAGTGCCGTTATACAATCAGAAAGTATATAACGAAAGTTATACTGTCTGCCCTGGAAAATAAATTTTCCATTCATCAGTGTGCCGCGTAGCGCGTGTAGGTCTGATTAGTATAAAAACGACCCTAAGCCGTTATGTTTTATCGGCTTAGGGTCATATATTTCGGTAATTATCTTTTCTTGGTTCCTTGATATTGTCTCTTTCCGTTAGGGATACTGTTTTCAGAGCCCCTCTTTTTGCTACGCATACCTTGATAAGGAACTTCTACACTTCCTGCATCTTTAAAGCGTCTCTCTTTTGTTCCTACACCTTTATACGGTGCTTCCTCACTCCGTGCACCCTTAGAGCGCTCTGGTTTACCTGATACCCCTATAATAGATACTTTCTTAGTCTGAGTATCCTTGAAGCGACTTGACTTGCCTAATTGATCTTTAAAAGCTTTTCCCGACTCTCCTTTGAACGGCGAATCTTTGCTCAGTACATCTTTACTTGGGGCGTCCTTTTTCTTCATGCCCGATCGCCTGGTGGGTTTTTTAGCTTTCTTGATACCCGCTTCTTTTTGATCATCTCGTATATAATTTCTAGGTCGTATTAAACATTTAGGTCCATACCCGATCAGATCTTCACGATGAGCTAAGCGTAGAGCCTCTTCGACTAACCCCCGGTTTTTGGGATTCCGATATTGAATTAAAGCCCTCTGCATCGCCTTCTCATGCATGCTTTTTGGGACATAAACTGGTTGCATAGTCTTAGGGTCTAAGCCAGTATAGTACATGCAAGTAGAGAGTGTTCCTGGGGTTGGGATAAAATCTTGAACTTGTTCAGGATTCACACCCATGTCTCGAACATATTCAGCCAATTCGACAGCTTCTTTGAGCGTGCTCCCTGGATGTGAAGACATCAGATAAGGTACAAGGTATTGTTTTTTACCTAATTTATCATTAGTCTTTTTGAACTCCTGCACAAACTCCTCGTATACACCTTTACCCGGTTTGCCCATTAATCTCAGAACCGCATCACTCACATGTTCTGGAGCAACTTTTAATTGACCACTAACATGGTGCTCACAAAGCTCATGGATAAACTTAGATTTACGATCCGCTAACACTGCATCATAGCGGATACCTGATCGAACAAAGACTTTTTTAACTTTTGGCAAGCTACGAAGACGACGTAAAAGATCTATGTATTCTTCATGATCATTCTCTAATTTAACGCACGGCTCAGGGAAAAGACACTGCCTGTGTGAACATGCTCCCTTGGATAATTGTTTTTGACACGCCGGACGTCGAAAATTAGCTGTTGGTCCCCCTACATCGTGAATATATCCCTTAAAGCGAGAATTCCAAGTCATTTTTTCAGCTTCACGAATAATCGATTCTGCGCTTCTGCTTTGAATGATTCGCCCTTGATGAAACGTCAATGCACAAAAAGAGCATGCTCCAAAACATCCTCTGACACTAGTAAGACTAAATTCAACTTCTTCGATAGCCGGGACTCCTCCTGAATCTTCATAAGACGGATGATACGTTCCCATAAATGGTAGAGCATAAATAGCATCCATCTCTGCTTGGCTCAAAGGAAGTGAAGGACGATTTTGCAACACGCTTTTTCGTCCGTGAGATTGAAGCATAGATTTCCCTGAAAAAGGATCCTGTTGATTGTATTGAACCCAAAAGGCTTCAGCATATTTTTTCTTATCCTTGGCCACTTCATCAAAGCTTGGCAGAACCAAAGTGTCTTGAGGTACACCATCTCCAGTAAATAGTACTAAGGTTCCCCTGACATCCGATATCTGATCAATCGGTTCCCCTTTATTTAAACGTTCGGCAACCTCCACAATCGGTTTCTCCCCCATACCAAAGACCAATAAATCGGCTTGACTGTCCAGTAGAATGGACCTGCGAACCTCATTACTCCAATAGTCATAATGAGCAAAGCGACGTAGAGAAGCTTCGATCCCCCCAATAATTACAGAAACACCAGGCAGGGCCTCTCTAACCCGATTAGAATAAACAATAGCTGCTCTATCCGGTCGCAGACCTGAAGTTCCTCCAGGAGAATAAGCGTCTTTGTGCCGTTTCTTCTTAGCCGCTGTATAGCGATTAACCATAGAATCGAGATTCCCACCAGATATCAAACATGCTAGGCGGGGTTTTCCCATTACCTGAAAATCTTTGTTATCTTTCCAATTAGGTTGAGCCACGATTCCCACTCGGAAACCGTTTTTTTCTAAAACACGAGCGATAATGGCAATACCAAAGCTAGGATGATCTACATAGGCATCTCCAGTAATCAAGAGAAAATCTAATTCATCCCAGCCAAAAGCTTCCATATCCGCTTGATTCATTGGTAAAAAGTTTCGTGTACGCATAGTTTCACCTTTCTATATTAAACGACGCAAGTTAAATCAATGGATTATGGAATAATTGTTTTAGCTTCTATCGTATTTCGAATAATGTTCACTTCAACGCGACGATTTTTTGCCCGCCCCTCAGATGTTTGATTGGTGTCAATAGGTTGATACTCACCATATCCAATCGAACGAAATCGCGCTTGGTTAATATTATTTGATTTCAACAGATACTTCATAAAGTTTAATGATCGTTTTGCACTTAAATCCCAGTTAGATTCAAATTCGTTATTGTTTATTGGGATATTGTCAGTATGCCCCGCTACTTCTACTTTGTAATCAGGATACATGCTTAACATGTCTGAAATTACTGAGGCAAGTTTTTGTGCCTCAGGTTTTACCACTGCCTTTCCTGAGTCAAATAAGGCATAATCCTGAATCGTAATTTTCAACATATCGTTAGTGACATTAGTCTGAAGTTGCAGGATCAGCCCATTTTCTGCAATGAAAGAATCCAGCTTCTTCTTAATTGCTTCCATATCTTGCTTTTCTTTATTTATTTGATCTTTGAGCGCTTGGTTTTGGCCTTGTCCATTTTCATTGATATTTTTAATATCTTTAGCCGAAATGTCATCTATTGATATAGTATCTGATTCTTCAAAAACACTTATACCTCCATTAAAGGCACTATTTAAGCCCTGCATAACCTGGGCATACTTTTTCTCATCTACCTGACTCGATGCAAATAATATAATAAATAATGCCAATAATAACGTTAATAAGTCTGCATACGGAAGTAACCATGCTTCGTCCGCGTGTTCTTCATGATGCTCTTTTTTATGTTTTTTCAAGCTTTTCTCCCTCCATAACTTTGCGTTCAGTCGGAGTGAGGAAGACTGCTAGCCTTTGGTTAATGGATAATACAGGCTCACCGGCTTGAATCGCTAACAGACCTTCTGCCATCATCATCTTAACCTGTGTCTCTTTTTTAGATTTTTGCTTCAATTTATTGGCCATGGGATGCCACAAGACATAACCAGTAAAAATACCCAGCAACGTTGCCACGAATGCAGCGGAGATCAAATGGCCTAATGCCTCTATCTCATTAAGATTACCCAAGGCTGCAATCAAGCCCACTACTGCACCTAAAACACCCAGGGTCGGTGCATAGGTACCTGCTTGAGTAAAGATGAGCGCACCCTGTCGATGACGTTCCTCCATTGCAGAAATATTTTCCATGAGCACGTCACGAATAAATTCCGGGTCATTCCCGTCAATGACCATGCGCATTCCATCTCTTAGAAATTCATCTTCAATCTCCTCAGCCTTGCTTTCAAGTGAAAGCAAGCCCTCTCGTCGACTGACAGTTGCCCATTCACCGATCTGATTAACCAGCTCACTTTTAGTGACCAATGCTTGGGAAGTAAACATAATCTTAAAGAGCTTTGGTACTGTCTTTAGGTCCTCCATTGGAAAACCGATGAATATACATGCTACTGTACCCCCTAAAATAATCAAAATTGCAGCGGGGTTCAGCAAAGATGAAAGACTGGCGCCTTTCAAGACCATCCCAACTCCGATGGCAATGACCGCTAGTACCAAACCAATGTACGTTGATTTCTCCATACTAAATTATCCTTTCCGCTATCGAATAATTAGTAATATTCAATATCAGTTCGACAAATCCCTTTATATTTCTATATTCCAAACAGAAATATATGTTCAAATTTACACTAATCCAATAGCTTGTTGGTAAGTTAACAAAACCCCTCTACAAATTGAATAGACCTATTCACCTAAAATGCTTGGCAAACTTGCCAAGCATTTTTAACAGTTAAAATTTATCCCCTGTTTGAAATCAAAAGCTGTGACGTTTTATCTGAAGTTAATAAACTGCAACTCTATCCCGAAATCTTCTTTGCGTAAAAGGGCAATAGCTGCCTGTAGGTCATCTTTATTCTTACCAGATACTCGAATCTCTTCGCCCTGAATAGAACTTACCACTTTAATTTTACTATCCTTTAAAGCTTTATTAATTAACTTCGATTTCTCTTGGGCAATACCTTGAACCAACTTAACTTCTTGCTTCACTGTGTCACCAGCTGCAGGTTGAGACTTTCCATATTCTAATGCCCTTAGAGAAACCCCCCGCTTGACGAGTTTACTCTCAAGAATATCAACCACATTGGTCAACTTAAAATCATCATCAGACACTAATATAATCTTTTCACCCTCAAGCTTAATTGACGATTTACTGTTTTTAAAATCAAATCGTTGGGCAAGCTCTTTTTGCGCCTGTTGGATTGCATTGGTAACCTCCGGCATATCAACCTTGGAAACAATATCGAATGAAGAATCTTTAGCCAAAATAAACTCTCCTTTAATTTTCATAGTGAATTAGTTAAAGTTGATTCAAAGTTTCTTTAGTCAAAACAACATTACGAAGAACTTCGCCTGGTTTTCCTAAACTTGGCATGGCTTTACCATTCAAAGTAACTGTAAGTCCTCCTGCATTCCCAATCGAGACCAGCTCGATTTTATCGGTTCCTTTGACCTCTTTACTTGTTCCAGCTGCAAACGTTCCTTGAAAAGGTGCCTGACCATCAATTTTAATCTCGATCCAACAGGCTTGTGTAAAAACTAGCTGCGCGGTTAAGCCATCTTGAGTAGAGGCAACAACATTAGGTGGGGAACTTTGGGACGGCGTCTCAGGTACACTCGGAGAAGGAGCAGTAGTCTCTGTATTCGGTGCACTTATTAAGGGTGGTGAGGTGTACGGAGCGCCAGGATTTGTTCCTTCTGGTTGATAAAAATTTTTAATGCTAATTGCCAACACAATTGCCGCTAACGCCATACTCCCAATGATTACCGGCCTAACCCACAATGAGTGAGATTTAACCATCATGTCTGGTGCTACAATGACAGGTGCAACCTCTGGCATAATTGAAGAGCTGTAGAGTTCAATAATATCAACAGGATCTAAACCCAATTGTTTCGCATAGGTTCGCAAATACCCCTTTACATAAGTAGCTCCAGGGAGTATTCCATATTCCTCTTCTTCAAGTGCCTGAATATAACGAACACGAATTTTTGTGATTTCCTCGGTGTCCATTAAGCTCCACTCTTTTTCTTCACGAGCGGCTCGGAGCATTTGTCCTTCTCCTGCCATTGCTAAAAACCCCCTTTCTATCCCTATCAACTCATATCGAATGCCTTGAAACTCATAGAGATGTCCTCCAAACGAATCACGTCTTCTTCATGATGGCGGATTTCAATGATAAAATCAAAGTCAACTTTCAAACGTCCATCTCGAATAAATATGTCCGGACCAATGTGCATCATTTCCCCGCGTAGTGCTAGTAATACCATCAATTAGAAAAATACTATTCACAGACTCATCTAGTAAAAACTCAGTTCGTAACACTTGGCGAATGATCGTTGAGGATAATAAAATCCATCGTTTATTCGCATAGACACAGGCTGCAATTGCCGCTTCTGTTTTACCTACACGAGGCATGCCCCTTATCCCAATAACGCCATTTCTGCCTTCTAATAAAGTATCTCCTAAAAAATCAACCAGCACCCCTAATTCTTCGCGAACAAAACGATAGATTGGCGGATTTGTCTCTGACATGTCCAAACGCTTGCCATGTCGTAGCGCAATTCGATCTAACAACGTTGGCTGACGAAAAGCAGACACTTTAATAGCTTCAACTTCATTTAACGCTTCATGTAAGGCTTTTACTTTTCCCTCTGAATGGGCCTCCAAAAGAAGCCCTCGCCTCTTCTGTTCGATACCTGTAACAGTTAAGTATATTAAGACCTAACATTCCAATCAGTGTCGTCACTACGCCAAGAAATCCTGGTTTATTTTGCTGAATATCGCATTCCAAATACAGGAGATTTTCCGCCTTGTGGGGCCACCTTCTCATCAAGATAGCACTCTAACTCCCTTAAAGCCTTCTCAGGCTTTTCATAATTTATATAGAACGCATAATTAGAACTTGGTTCATTCGGATAAGCATAAAGTTTATCATAGTACTCTACAAGTAATAACTCTGTGAATCTTTCCAGACAGTTAGTGTCCAATAAGGTCCGTAATTCTTGAACCTTCGAATGTCCCAAGGTTTTTATTAGTCTCTCCAAGGCTACTCTAATCTCTTGAAGCGCATTGGGTACAGAAGTATACTCTTTTATCAGACGTTGAACTCGATTTTCTAAGGAATCATAATGAAGAATCTGGATTCCCTCTTGCATTGCTGTATAGAGACTAGCAGGAAGGGTAACTCTTCCAATCCGCTTACTCTCACACTCAACAATAATATAAGGAAATTCTCTTAATGATGCAAGTTCCTCATACAATAATCCTTCAAATTTTTTTTGGGACGGCGGACTTCCTAAACCCATGGCACCAAAGACAGATCCTCGATTATTTGCAAGTTTCTCCAGGTCAACAGCAGGGTAACCCTCAGCTCGTAAATGTCCCAACAGTTCAGTTTTCCCAACCCCCGTATTTCCACGGAGCACTACCACCTGAAATGGGAGTTTCTTTTGGAAAAACTCAACTACTTGATTGCGATATGCTTTATACCCGCCTTGTAAACGATAAACAGGAATACCCATTAGCTCTGCTACTGTCGCTAAAGACTTGCTACGCATACCGCCTCTCCAACAAAAGAGAACAAGTGGACCTTTTTTCGCAAGCTCTCCCACTTTTTTAACCATTTCCGGGAGTTTTGGGCTAATTATACTTAAACCTAGCTCCCGTGCCAAAGTCTGTGAAGTTTGAGTATATGTTGTACCTATTTCGGCACGTTCTTTGTTGTTAAAGAGAGGCAGGTTCAAAGCGCCTGGAATCGTAGCTTCGTTAAATTCTCCCTCAGATCGCACATCAATAAGAATCGGCCTATCTAAAGTTTTTAGTTCTTCTACATTGATCTCCTTAATCATCATTAATTCCTTCCAGTTCGGCAATATAATACTTGTCTTATCATAAATCCTTCTGAAGGATTATGCAACTAGTGTGCAATTTCATCCATCCATTGACCATATTTTAGCTCAAACTGCCCTCTCGTCATTAGTACCTCCCTAGGTTTAGAGCCTTCGTATCCTCCCACAACTCCTTTACCTTCGAGAAAATCCATCAAGCGGGCCGCCCGCGTATACCCTATGCGTAAACGGCGTTGTAAAAGAGAGACCGAAGCGGTTCCACCTTCGATGAAAAGCTGTGCAGCCTGGTAAAAGAGTTCGTCTTCCATCTCTTCCTTCTTATTATCACCAATATCAAGGTTAGGTATTTCTTGGTACTCAGGTTTGGCCTGATTTTGCAAGAACGACACCACGTTCTCTACTTCTTTATCACCCAAATAACATCCTTGGACACGGAGTGGCTTACTCGAGCCCATGGGATAATATAGCATGTCTCCACGGCCCAAAAGTTTCTCGGCTCCATTCATATCCAAAATTGTTCTTGAATCTGTCTGGGAGGAAACCGCAAAAGCAATACGAGATGGAATGTTTGCCTTAATTAGACCTGTAATTACGTCAACTGATGGGCGTTGAGTGGCAACGATTAAGTGAATTCCTGCAGCACGCGCCATTTGGGCAAGACGACAAATAGCATCCTCGACATCACCCGGCGCTACCATCATCAAATCAGCCAATTCATCAATAATCACTACAACATAAGGTAATGGTGGGTGCTCATCATTATTATCTTGGGCACGTAGAAAGTTGTAACGAACAATGTCTCTCACACCGGCAGCAGCAAACAATTCATAGCGAGTCTCCATTTCAGTTACAATCCACTTCAAGGCGCCCGCTGCCTTTCTTGGATCTGTAACAACCGGTGCAATCAAATGTGGAATTCCATTATAGTTTGCCAATTCAACCATTTTAGGATCTACTAACAAGAACTTTACTTCATCGGGACGAGCATTAAACAAGATACTATGAATTAGCGTGTTTATACATACGGATTTCCCAGAGCCCGTTGCTCCCGCAATGAGAAGATGCGGCATTTTTGTCAAGTCTGCAATGACTGGGGTCCCCGTAATATCTTTGCCCAAACACAAAGCTAACTTACTCGTGGTTTCTTGATATTCGGGTGTTTCTAGAACTTCACGGAAATGAACCATCGAAATTTCTTTATTTGGCACCTCGATACCTACTACAGATTTTCCTGGAATAGGTGCCTCGATACGTACATCGGCTGAAGCCAAACTCAAAGCGATATCATCAGCTAAATTTGTTATTTTACTCACTTTTACGCCTGGAGCAGGCTGCGCCTCATAACGTGTGATGGCAGGGCCTTGAGTGACCTGAGTCACTTTTATTTTTACTCCAAAACTACCTAAAGTTTCTTCGAGGATTTTTACATTATCGGCTAAGTCCTTATTAAGCCTAGGATTTTTAATTTTCAAGGATTTGTTTAACAACATGACTTGAGGAAGCTGAAAATTACCATCTTCCCGAGTCTGACGAGAAACAGGTGTACTTGTCACTTTTCCAGGAGGCATAATCGTATTTTCAGTTACTGTACTTGCCATTTTGTCAAATCCTAACTGTCCTTTAGGTGGGGGGACAGTATCATTAGGAAGTTCATTACGATCTTCTAGAGTTTTAATGACCAGCGGCCGTTCAACTACATCAGCGTCAAGAGCTCGGGTGAGCCCCTTTGTTGAAGTACCCTTTTTCGTTTGCATTTTTACATCTGCTTTTAAATCAACCTGAGAAACGGAACCCTTATCCCGTGATTCCTCCGCATCAGAATTCTTAAGAACATCAATAAAATCGCCCATTTGGTGTTTCATCCATTGTCCTGATTCTATTCCAACTTGCCCCATTTCTTGAACCCCTTGAACCAACGAGCGATTAGTTATCAATAAAGCTCCCATAAGTGAAGCCATAATTAAAATAACATAGCTTCCAGGAATGCCTATTGTTGTTTTTAAGAGTATTGCAATTCCAGCCCCAATAAGTCCACCACCATGCCCTAGCATACCTTCATCAATCATATCTGCTGAAGAAAACACCTCTATGTCGGGTAACTGTAGGTGGAGAATTCCGACAAAAACAAGCCAGAGAAGAATTACTCCAGCAGCTTTAAATCCCAAACGAGGGGTTTGTTTATTCATAAACGCCAGACCCCAGGCTCCAACCATAAGAGGAATACTGACACGGCCACTCCCTGCTAGCACAGTTAGAATATGTTTGATTTGCGCGCCGACCATTCCACTTTTATCCGAGAAAATCGTAACCATCCCCAAGCATGCCATACCGACAATAAAAACTCCGATCACTTCATTGCGTATCGACTCTTTTAAAGAGCTTACTTGCATATTCACGCGTTTATTAACCGTGCGGCGTCTTTTAGCCCTCGCCACAGAACCAATCCTCCAAACATATATAATTTTGATAATTTACTTAATAAGAATCTTCTTTATAAAGAGTCCGCTTATTAAATAGCCTTCACTCTATTTAATTCCACACGAGAGGTAATATTCCTGTTTTATTCAGAGAAATACGTTAAAGAAAACTTGGCTAACGCTAAGCCGCAGGCGATGGCCATGGATGGCCAAGTGTCCCTGTAGCCATGGACGGCAAGAAGGGACCTTCCAGAAAGTATATAACGATAATTATACTTTCTGCACTGGAAAGTAATTTTTCCATTCATCAGTGGTGCCGCGTAGCTGCATGTAGGTCTGACTAGTATAAAAAAGCAGCTTTCGCTGCTTTTAACTTTAATATTCCTTCACTCTTCAGATTTTGGAGGAATTAAGCTATTTAGTTCTTTAAAGGCTTCCTTGAGCCCTCCAACTGCTTGGATTAATCCAGCTTCAACCGCTTCTTGCCCAATTAGAATGGTACCAATATCTTGAGCCAATTCTCCGGTAGTAAACATAAGCTGTTCTAATCTTTCTGGAGTAATTTGTGAATGCGAATAAATAAATTGATTAATACGTTCTTGCATTTTTCGCAAATAATCAAACTGTTGATGCCCATTAATCACTAATCCTGTATACCGAATCGGGTGAACGGTCATGGTTCCTGTGGGCGCAATAAAGCTTTTTGTACAACTGACGGCTATAGGAATTCCAATACTATGCCCACCGCCAAGAACCAACGACACTGAGGGCTTACTTAAACTACTGAGCATTTCAGAGATCGCTAAACCTGCTTCCACATCACCACCAGCAGTATTTAAAATGACAAGCGTCCCCTCGATATTAGGGTTTTGCTCAACAGCCAACAGCTGGGGAATGATATGTTCATATTTTGTCGTCTTGGACTGGGCAGGCAGGATTTGATGACCCTCGATTTGCCCAATGATCGGTAAACAATAAATTCGTTCTGATACGCCTGGGATCTGAATCTGGCCTAATTCCTTTAAGTTTGATAAAGGAACATTTTTATCTTCCTCAGGTGAAGCCGTTTCATTAGTAAGCACCCGTGAAACCCCCTTCTCTAAGTCAAGAACCCTTCTCGCAGTCCACCACCTAATTAATGTCAAGACGATAGATAATTTGAGAGGCTCCCCTTTATTATGGAGGTTTATTTCTAAAATCATACCTTTCTATTATTATCCTTGATGGAGTTATTAGAAATTGGGAAAGTCCTGTTCCATCACTTGTACTCTGTGATACAACCAATCATTTATCGGTGTTGGTACATGATATTGCCTTCCCTGTTCCTGAAAAAAGCTCTACCTCAGTTTCAGGTTCTCTTTAACGATTAAGTTCACTCCTTCTACTACTCTCCATCTTCGGAAGAACTCCCCTTATGTTTGATTTTTCGAGAGTAGTCTTTATTTGATTTATGGGGGCGTGTGCCAGTATTAAAGAGAGACCTTGTTCTTGGCTTCAGGATTTTTAATTTCTTGTTCATTCTCCTCGCCCTCCGATATCACAAAGTGGGTTATTTTATCAGTTTAGAGAGTTCCCTGAACATAGGTGTACCCGCTTGCTTCATTAAATCGAAGAATATTGTTTCTGTATTAGTAACTACTGCTCCCATAGACGAGATAAGGGATAACCCGTTTAAGTAATTTTCCTTAGTTCGTGAACACACCGCATCACCCACTACGAAAACCTGATAACCCTTGGCAAGTAAATCCCTAACAGTTTGAAATACACAGACATGGGTTTCCATTCCCGTAATTATAATCTTCTTTCGTCCTAATCCTTTTAGTGCCGAAGTAACTTCACTTGTGCAGCCTGAAAAGGTAGTCTTCTCGAAGGTTAACGATCCCTTAAAATTGTTGGTCACATCTGAAACAGTCTTACCTAGGCCTTTGGGGTATTGTTCGGTGACAATTATTGGTACGCCTAATTTCTTGGCAACGGAAATTATCGTATTGGTGTTTTGAATAACTTGTTCTCCGTATTTCATAGCAGGAATTAATCTGTCCTGGATATCGATTACCAATAGTATGACTTCTTCCAGCGTTAAAACATATTTGTTCAATATTCACACTCCTCGGTATAAACTTATTGTGGTTAGACCTCGCTTATTAACCCCTAATCTCTTTTAACATCCTGTATGTTTACAAATCCAAAAGTTCAAAACCAGTGACAGGGTCATATTTTCTCCGTGCCGATGAATTAAGCAATTCGAAAATTACTACTTCACCAATATGCCAGATTGTGACCCCTTCCCTTGTGCACCCTGTAACAGTGTCTCTGTTACGCCCAAAAGCAGAGTGTAAGTGCAGTTTTGGGATTTTTTCTTCATTGGTAAACAAAGTCCCAATACCCATAGCCTCGCTTGTTCCAAGCAATTCTGTGACCATTGGATTTGGCATCTTGGCGGCACCATCCTCCGGCCCTACCACAACTTTACTTTTGGTGTCAGCACCACCAAGAAAGTGTACAATTGCAGAGTCAATTTGCTGTGTTTTTGCAAACTCCTCAATAGAATCCGGTATTTTATCTCCGTGTTCTAGTCTAAGAATGAAAATTCTACCCAAGTTTACTTCTGAATACTTCATCAGCCTCTCCCCTTCTCGTCTTACCTAAAAATCAAAAAACCTACTATAGTAAATCTTTGATAAGATTTCACAAGCACACACCTAGCCTCACCTACACTCCCAACAACATCTTTATTTCATTACAAAGTAACAGCCCTTCCTTGTACACCGCTTTCCTCTATACACTTCTGTATAAGTGCGTAATATTGATGAATTCTCTCCGCCTTTTTGTTTGGAACCATAGTTCTTTCCGATAATATTTGTTAAAGCTTCTTTTGCCAAAAAAGTAATCCATAGATAATATCCTTGAATATTATTATCTGTCATTACAATATATTGATCAAGGACAACTTTACTATCGATTACATAAAATTTATTTAAGCATACATAGCTATTTCGTTCCTTAAAACATCCGTTCATACTGTTCCCATATAGTGAATCCTTTCTTATTTACATATGTCAATCAACCCTCTATAAAACACTGTCTAAACACTAAGCCCAAACTTGATAGAGAAATGCTTTTTAAAAAATAGATACCTTCGTAAGGTTTTATGCGTAGTAAGGATAGAGGGAAGCCCTTTATATCTACCCAGCAAAGTATAATATCAAGCAAAAATAAACAAGCAGATGAGCCTAAAAGAGATAGTCATTTGCTTGTCACCTGGCGATACGCGATAGGCAAATAGTGTCCAGTGGTCACTATCGCCGAGCCACCCACCCCAATGGATACTTCGTAGCGAAGGCGAACTTTTCGCCAAACTGCGACTTATAACGCATTCTCCTGTAGTATGGATTCTTAACTTCCGTGTTCGGTATACGAAAGGCGGGCGAGCCTTTCGCCACACTGCGACTTATGACGCATTCTCCTGCAGTGTGGATCCGAACGGGTGGAACCCCGACCACCGATGGTTCCCCTAATTATATTATTAACACAGAAAAACTACCTCGTAAGAGATAGTTTTTCGCTTGTTTACCTGGCGATGACCTACTTTCCCAGGAGCTATGCTCCAAGTATCCTTGGCCCTGGAACGAAAAGCGGACGAGCTTTTCGCCACACTGCGACTTATAACGCAAACTCCTGCAGTGTGGATTCTTAACTTCCGTGTTCGGTATACGAAAGGCGGGCGAGCCTTTCGCCACACTGCGACTTATGACGCATTCTCCTGCAGTGTGGATCCGAACGGGTGGAACCCCGACCACCGATGGTTCCCCT
>Ga0209639_1000110_pt1 | contig 130442 bp, 109 predicted proteins | sample EPASupsiteHSE605_FD_187268 | JGI IMG/M metagenome (GOLD analysis project Ga0209639, IMG submission 187268) | Bioremediated contaminated groundwater from EPA Superfund site, New Mexico - Sample HSE6-05 (SPAdes) (version 2) | ecosystem: Environmental > Aquatic > Deep subsurface > Groundwater >...
TCCCTCGCGTCCTTGGTGTTACTGACGACGTGCTGTGCTTGCTTCACGAGCTCTTCATCAATTTTTCGTGGTCTGGCCATGCCATGACTATATCACCGTTAGGCTCAACTTGAAAGCGAATTGGAATTAGAATGCAGGTTGTCATAGTTGCCATAAGGAGTGTTCCTTGAATTTATCCATCAACAACCGCCGTCGGCCAGATCGTTGAGCCGGTCGCAAAAACCCTGGCTTTTGCTCGGGTTGCCCGAGGTCAGCAATTGGGCCGGCGAGCCCTGCTCGACGATGACGCCGTTTTCCATGAACAAAATCTCGTCGGCCAGGGTGGAGATCAGGCTGATCTGGTGGGTGGCCATGATCATGGTCATGCCCTTGGCCGCCAAGGCGCGGATCACCGCAATCACCTCGCCGATCAGTTCCGGATCAAGCGCCGAGGTCGGTTCGTCGAGCAGCAGGGCCTTGGGATCCATGGCCAGGGCCCGGGCAATGGCCACCCGCTGTTTCTGGCCGCCGGACAACTGGGCCGGGTAGAGCAGGGTCTTGTCGCCCAGTCCCACCTGTTCCAGCTCCAGGCGGGCGCGCTCCGCAGCCTCGCGTTTGCCTAACTTTTTCACCTTGCGCAGGGCAATGGTGATGTTGTCCTGGGCGCTGAGGTGGTCAAAGAGGTTGAAATCTTGAAAGATCATCCCCACCTGCTGACGCAGCCGACAGAGATCGGCCTTGCTGGCGAGATCGATCCGTTCCTCGCCGAGATGAATTTCGCCGGCGTCCGGGCGCACCAGGCAGTTGATGCACTGCAGCAGGGTTGATTTGCCGCCGCCCGAGGGGCCAATCAGCACCTTGATTTCCCCCTTGCGCAGGCTCAGGCTGACGCCTTTGAGGATGCAGGTCTCGCCGAAGCATTTGCTGATGTTGTCGACCCGGAGGATCGGGGTGGTGTCTGTGATCATTGGATGCCGTGGGTGTAGCCGGGGATGCGGAGGCGGCGCTCCAGTGCGCGCAGCGCCGCGACGCCCAGCCAGGTAAGGAAGAAATAGAGCAGGCCGGCGGTGATGTAGAGCGGCAGATGCTGATAGGTGCGCGAGGCCACAAACTGGGTGCGGGCCATGATCTCTGGCGCGCCGATGACAAAGGCCAGGGCCGAATCCTTGAGGATGATCGAATATTCGTTCGACCAGGCTGGAATCGAAACGCGCAGCGCCTGCGGCAGGATGATCGAGCGGATGGTCTGGAGTTCGCTCATCCCCAGGGCGCTGGCCGCCTTGAACTGACCGCGCGGCAACGACAGGATCGCGCCCTTGAAGATGTTGGCCTGATAGGCCCCGGTGGTCATGCCCAGCACCAGGGCCACCGAAAAAAAGGCGTTGAAAGGCAGACCCAGGTAGGTGAACAGGCCGAAGTAGAACAGAAAAAGCAACACCAGCACCGGCACGCCGCGAAAGAACCAGACGTAGCAACTCAGCAGCAGCCGAACCGGTCGGCCGCCGTACACCAAACCGACTGCAATGCAAACGCCGAGCAGCAAACCCAGCAGCATGGCTGCGACCACGATCCCGGCGGTGTTGATGGTTCCCAGCAGCAGATAGGGCAGGGAGTCGGCAATAACGGTCAGGCTTGTCGGCATGGCGTGGAAGCGAAAGGAGCGAGGCTTGCGGCCCTGGCGGGTTCTGGGCGTCTGGGTGGAGGGCGGCGCAGGAAGCGGCGGGCTGTTTCCTGACAGAAAAAAGGCGGGCGGAGTCAAGAACCCCGCCCGCCGAGCAGTGATCGGGCGGTTATTTCTCCAGCTCGTATTTCTTGATCAGCGCTGCCCAGTCCGGGGAGGCCATCAGTTTTTTGAGGCTGGCGTTGACCTTGTCGAGCAGTGCTTGGTCGTCCTTGCGCACTGCGTAGCCGAATTCCTCGGTGTCCATGCCGAAGGTGCCGAGCACTTGCACGTCCTTCTTGGCGGCGGCGTCCTTGGCCGGGGCGTCGTCCATGGCGGCGGCGTCAATGCGGCCGTTGAGCACGTCTTCCACCGCCAGCGGCGAGGAGTTGTAGTAGCGCAGCTCAAAGTTCCAACCCTTGGCCGTTGCCTGCTCTTTGAGCCATTTGGCTTCAGAGGTGCCCTGCTGGACGCCGAGGATTTTCTTGCCGCTCAGAACGTTTTCCACGGTCAGGGGCGAGCCCTTTTTGACCACCATCACCTGTTTGATCACCCAGTAGGGGTTGGTGAAGTTGACCTGTTTGGCGCGATCCGGGGTGATGCTCATGCCCGAGGCGATAATGTCGATCTTTTTGGTGACCAGGCTGGTGATAATGCCGTCCCATTCGATTGGTTGATGGCTGACCTCAACCCCCATGTCCTTGGCGATCCAGTTCATGGCCTCGACGTCAAAGCCGCTTGGCGCGCCGGTTTTGTCGACAAAGGCAAAGGGCGGGAAATTGGCGTCAATGCCGTTGGTCAGCTTGGTGGCCGCCACGGCGTGGCTGCCGATCAGGAACAGGGCGCTGACGAGGAGCAGCAGGCTTTTGCGGATCATGGGCGTCTTCCTTTTTGAGTGTTGATTGCCTGGATGTCCTCCAGGAGCGTGCGTCGAGCGGCGTAGAAAGCCCTCTCGGCGCGGGTAGGCCTCACCGCCGTTTGTATAGTGAAAATCGCCAGGGGTGTCAATGGGATTTGCGGACAGGAGGCAGAGGCCGCAAGGCGGCTGGGGCAGGCTGCGGGCCTTGCGTTGTTGCAGCGGGAGATGGTGCGAAATCTCGATTGTTTACGCCAGCAGGGCGGCAACCGCCTTGCCCAGATTTTTCAGGCCATAGGGTTTTTGCAGGTATCCGGAGACGCCCAGGCGCAGGGCCTCCTGCACCTCGTCGCTTTCGGAAAAACCGCTGACGATCAGGGCCTTCTGACCGGGATGGAGGCAAATGATCTGCTCGTAGGTCTTGCGGCCGTTGATGCCGACGCCCATGAGCATGTCAAGCAGCACCAGATCCGCCCGATGTCCCTGGAGGTGCTCGACCGCCTCCTCGCCTGAAGCGACTGCGATGGTTTGGTATCCCAAGGATTCGAGCATCTGGCCGGCGACGTCGCGTTGCAGCGGTTCGTCGTCGACAATCAGGATGGTCTCGCCGTGACCCCGGGGGGTTGCCTCTTCCGTTTCAATCTCGGCCGGGAGCGGGGATTCGGTCGCTGCCGCCGGGAACCGGAGGGTAAACGCCGTGCCCCGGTCGCTGCTGGCCACGGTGACGGCGCCCTGGTGATCCTGGATGGTGTTCCAGACCACGGCCAGCCCCAGGCCGGTGCCGCTTCGGCCCATCACTTTCTTGGTGTAGAAGGGCTCGAAGATGTGCTCGATGTCGGCCTGGGCAATGCCCGATCCCGAATCGGCGATTTCCAGCACAACGTAGCATCCCGGTTCGATGCTCAGTTGTCGGGCCTCTGCCGGTTCCAAGGTTTCGTTGCGGGTCCGGATGGTGATCCGTCCGTTGTGGGCAATGGCCTCGGCGGCGTTGGTGGTGAGGTTCATCAGGCTTTTTTTGAGATGGACCGGCGAGCAGGACAGGGGCCAGAGATCGGCCACAAACTCGGTGGCAACAGCGACGCCGGGGTGCCGGGCGAGCAGGGCCTCGTGTTCCGGCGAGGCCAGATATTCGCCGGCCAACTGACTGAGCGAGCAGGTCCGTCGCTCGCTGCTGACGCCCCGAGCCACGGTGAGCAGGTCGGCCACCACCGCCGCCGCCCGTTGGCCTGATTCCTGAATGGCCAGCACCGGCTTGCGCAGTTTGGAATCCGGCGGCAGCTGCATCAGCATCAGATCCGGATAACTGACGATCCCGGAGAGGATGTTGTTGAGATCATGGGCCACGCCGCCGGCCAACAGGCCAATGGCCTCCATCTTGCGGGCTCGCTGCAGCTGGGTTTCCATGGTTGCCCGCGACAGCTCGGCGTCTTTGAGTTGGGTGATGTCGTCATAGACAAAAACCACCTCGCCGGTGGGAATTTTGTAGAGATGGCCCTGGCTCCAGCGGTGACGATCCTCATGCTGGTAGAGGACAGGCGGCAGGGTGATCGGCTCGCCGGTCAACCACACCTGGCGCATCTTGTCCAGCAGCCCGGTGGGCGCGACGTCGGGACAGCTTGCAACCAGACTGTTGCCGAGGAGTTCGCTGCGAGGACGGCCCTCAATGCGTTCCGCCGCCCGGTTGAGGTCGCTGACGATGAAATCGCGGCCGTCGTCAACCGCCCGCAACACGCCCACGCCGCTGCTGGTGTGATCAAACAGGCTGCGGTAGATCGATTCGCGCAGCGCGCTTTCCTCCTCGGCCGCCTTCAGATCGGTCAGGTCGATGTGCAGGCTGTACATCTCCTGCTGGCCCTGGGGGCTGGTCACCGTGAAATAGGAGACAAACACCGCGACCTTCGCGCCGTTCGCGCCCCTGAATCGGGCCTCGCCGCCGGCAAGGGCGATGCCGTTTTCGATCCATTGCCGCAGTTGTCCCTGCAGCGCGTCCCGCCCAGCGTCGTCGGCGACTAGGTCTTCAACGGGTTGACCCAACGCCTCGACCCCGGCGCGGCCATAGAGAAGTTCGCAGGCGTGATTCCAGAAAAAGACCCGTCGCTCGCGGTCAAAGCCAATGATGCCGACATTGGGCAGTTCGTTGGCAATGCAGCGGAAGCGCTGTTCGCTCTCGCCCAGCTGCAAGGTGCGCTGTTCGATTTTCCGCTCCAGATTGTCGACCAGTTCCTGGATGCGGCCGCTCATCAGGTTGAAGGTCCTGCCCAATTGGCCGAGTTCGTCAGCCGGCGATTCGGCGGCGGCGGCGCTGAGCCGTCCCTGCTGAATCTGGGCGGCGCAGGTGGTGAGCGCCGCAATCCGTTCGGTGATGGCGCGGGAGACGAAACGGCTGACCAGCACGCCAACGACGAGGGCAAGGAGCGCGGAAACAGACAGAAACAGGGCGGCGGCCTGGAGCGAGTGGATAATCCTGTCTTGGGCGGTGCGCACTTCGATCCCCGCCTGCCTGATCAGCGCTTGGGCAATGGGTTGCGCGCCGCTGGACTGCAGGTTGAAATCATTAAATTTATTTCGTATGGCCAGGTCAACGGCCAGGATTTCCTCGCCCGTGCTTTTTAACCGCGCGGCCAGTTCGCGGATGTTTTGCGCTTCCAGGGCAGGCAGCTTTGGCGCGCCGTCGAGTTGGTTGTGCAGATTGGCCAGGGCATTGAAGGCCGATTGCATGATGTGCCGCTGGCGGGTGGTGCGATATTCCTGGTAGTGGCGCAGAACGTCCATGCTCAGGGCGTTGAAGGGGGCGAATGGGGCGGATTTGGAGTGCAACGTGTCCAGCAACTGAGAAAATTGCGCTTCCAATCCCCGTTCTGGATCGGCAAGACGGGTGATCAGATCGATGGATTCCAGCGAGGTGTCGGCGAAGCGTTTGGCCGAGGCAAGGTAGACGTTGAGGTCGACGTCATGGCGGCGAAGGTTTTTGCCGACATCGGATTGGGCAATCAATTTTTTCAATTCGGCGCTGGCGGCAACAGCTTCGGCGATCAGGCGAACCGAAGGCTGAGCGAACTGGACATGCGCCTCGGCAAGACCGATCCGATTCTGCTGGAGGAAGAAATCGCCGTGCAGCCGGCGCGCTTTTTCCAGCAGCCGGTCCATGTTGAGCACGGTGCGTTCAATCGCGCCGCTGGCGCTGATCGTCTTCCTCGCCTGATTGGCCAGGTGGAGGGAAAAGAGCCAGGCGGCCATGGTCAAGACCAGGAGGGCCAGCAAAGCGCCGAATCCCAGGCGGAGCTTGCCGGCGATGCCCAGGGGCCTCCGCAGGGGGAGCATCCGCCTCATTGCCGCGCCTGCGGCGTTCCGGGGCTGGAGGCTGCGCCCCGCTGCAGGGGCGCATAGGTGAATTGCACGTTTTTCTGCAATCCTTCCACTCCCTCCTCTGGAATGGTCAGGCGGAGCACGTTGAACGCCGGGTTCGCGCAATCGCCGAATTGATCGCAGTTGAGGATGCCGGTGACGCCCTCGACGTTGGCGCTGGCATAGAGTGCGCGGCGCAGGGCTTCCCGGCCGATCAACGTCCCGCCGTCGCCCAGGCGAACTGCGGTCTGCTCAATGGCTCGGAACAGGAGTTCGGCGGCGTCAAAACTACTTTGGTAGTAACTGGTGGCGGGCAAGCTCTGGAAGGCCGCGAGGTAGGCCTTCGCCAGCTCAAAGCTGCGGGGCGTTGTCGCCGGACTCGGGCCGACAAAGTACATCCCCCGGGCGAGGTCGCCCATGGCGGCAATGAACGAATTTTCGATCAGCGCCCCGTCGCTCATCAGCACGATGTTGGCTAACTGGTCGTTCTTTCGCGCCTGCGACAGGATATGATTGCCCTCGGGCTGGAAGAGCGGGAAAAAGAGGAGTTCGGCCTGCGAGTTGGCCACGGCGGCCAGGACCGGTTGCATCTCGGTGTCCCCTTTGTCGATGGAGGCGTCGAGCGCCACGGAGCCGCCCAAGGCGGTAAAGGTGCGGGCAAAACCGTCGGTCAACCCCCTGGTGTAGATGTCGCCGTCGTTAATGGTCGCGGCCCTGCGGACGCCCAGTTTGGTGTAGGCGTAGGTGGCGGCGGCCGGCCCGGAGTGTTCTTCGTTGGAAGCGGTCCTGAAGTAGCCGGGTTGCCAGTGGGGCGCGCGTTTGCCGCCAATGGCGGTGAGGAAGGGGGCGCTGTTGTTGCCGGAGATCATCGTCAGGCCGGCGTCCGACATGACCTGGGCGGCGGTTGCGGCGGCGTTGGAGCAGGTGGTGCCGAAGATGGCCACGGTCTGCGGATCGGCGACGATCTTGAGCGCGGCGTTGGCGCCGCCCTCGCTGGTGCAGCCGCAATCCTCGGTTTGGAGGGCGACGGGATGGCCGGCCACGGTGTGTTGACGGCCCTTCAGGGACAGCTCCAATCCTCGGATCTGTTCAACGCCCAAAGGCGCCACCTTGCCGGAAAGCGCCTGCAGCACGCCAAGTTGCATCGGTTCTCCGGGGCCGACAACAACACACCCCAAGGGGTCGGTGCAGACCGGCGCTGTTTGCTCCTGGCCGCAGGAGCAAAGATGGAGCAAAAAGAGCAGGCCAAGAAGAATGTATCCATTGCGCGCCGTGGGCATGACGGACTCCTTGCGGGGATAACGTTCACTTCCGGGTGGTTGGAGGCGAAGAGGCGAACGGGGAATTGTTCTCGGTGGGAGTATAAGGCAAAATGGACCGAAACGACAAAGAATATTTGCGCGTTCGAGGAGAACGGAGGGGGGAGGCTTCAGCCCAGCCGGCGCTGTTCGAGCTCGTCCCAGCGGTCGTAGAGCTGTTCGGTTTTGGTCTGCAGCTCCTGTTGTTCCTGCCAGCACTGCTGCAGTTGGGTTGAGTTGGCCATCACTTCGGGATCGCTCATCAGTTGGGCCAGTTCCTCCAGGCGGGATTCGGCGGCGAGGATCAACTCTTCCATCTGGTCGTACTCGCGCTGATCCATATAGGAGAGCTTGCCGGGTTTGGCCTTGACCGCCGGCTTTTCCTTGGCAGCGGCGACTGCCTTGGGCGCCTCTTTGCGGTCCCGGTCCTGCATCATGGCCAGCCACTGCTCGTGGTCGGCGAAATATTCGGTCTGCCCCTGGCCGTCAAAGCCGAGCACCAGGTTGCAGACCCGGTCGAGCAGGAACCGGTCGTGGGTGACCAGCACCAGTGCCCCGGGGAATTCGCACAGGCTTTCCTCAAGCACGTCCAGTGAAGGGATGTCGAGGTCGTTGGTGGGTTCGTCGAGCAGGAGGATGTCGGCGGGCTGGCGCATCAGTCGGGCAATAAGGATGCGGGCCTGTTCGCCGCCGGAAAGGCGGTTGACCGGGGTTTCCAGCTGGTCGGCGCGGAACAGGAACCGCTTGGCCCAGGTGACCACGTGCAGGCTCTGGCCCTGGTACATGACGCTGTCGCCGTCAGGGGCCAGGGCGCGGCGCAGGGTGACTTCGGTGTCCAGTTGCTCGCGGCGCTGGTCAAAGTTGACGATGCGCACGTTTTCGGCGGTGACCACGGTTCCCTGGTCAGGTTTGGGACCGTCGGCGTCGGCGGCCGCCGCCAGAATTTGCATCAGGGTCGATTTGCCGCTGCCGTTGCGGCCCAGCAAGCCCAGGCGCATGCCCGGCGTCAAGGTGAGGTCCAGGCCGGAGAAGAGCGGCGGGCCGTCGAACCCCTTGGTCAACCCTGTACCGGTCAGCAGTTTTTTGGTCTTGCGCTGGGTGCTCTCAAAGGCAATCCCCACCTGACCGGCCGAGCGGTTTTTGGTGCGGACCTGGCCCAACTCCTCCTGCAGTCGCCCCGCCTCCTCGATCCGGTAGCGGGCCTTGGTGCTCCGGGCCTTGGGACCGCGCCGCAGCCATTCGGTCTCGCGCCGCATCTTGTTGGTCAACCGTTCTTCCAGGTTTTGCCGCTGGAGGAGATAGTCGGATTTTTTTTCGAGGAAATCGGCGTAGGTCCCGCGTACCTGGAAGGAGCCTTCGGGATAGACCGGGGCCAGTTCGATCACCCGGTTGACCGTGTTTTCGAGAAAGCGGCGGTCGTGGCTGACCAGGAGAAAGGCGGCCGGGCTCTCGGGCAGGTTGGCCCCCAGCAACCGCTCCAGCCAGAGGATGCCCTCAATGTCCAGATGATTGGTGGGCTCGTCCATGATCAGGATTTCAGGCCGGGTGACCAGGGCGCGGCATACCGCCAGCCGTTTGCGCCAACCGCCGGAGAGCAGGCGCACCGGCTGTTCGGGGTCGGCGAACTGGGCACGGCTGAGCAGGGCGTGGACCCGGTTGTATTGTTCGGCCTCGTCGATGTCCAACCCCTTGACCGCCGCATAGAGGTTGTCGATGCAGTTGGCCGTCTCATTGAACAGATCGTCCTGGGCCACGTAGCTGGTGCGCGTCAGTTTCTGGGTGTAGACCGTGCCGCTGTCCGCCTGCGCAAGACCGCAAAAGATTTTAAGCAGGGTCGACTTGCCCGAACCGTTGGGTCCGATCAGGCCGACCTTGTCGCCTTCGCTGATCATCAGGGTGACGTCGGAAAACAGGGTTTGGGCGCCAAAGGCCTTGGACAGGCCCTGGCAACTAAGAAGCGTGCACATGGGAAGAAAAAACCGTTACCGCTGAATGGTTACGCTTGTCGATGATCGATCAAGCGGCGTCGCCGTTGAGGTTGATGTCGTCGGCCCGGGGGTAGGAGCCGAGCACCTCGTAGTAGGCGCAGATCTGCTTGAGGATGTTGCAGGCCTCGTAGATCACCGGATCTTCGATGTGGCCGATCATGTCAAGGAAGAAAAGGTATTTCCATTGCTTGTCCTTGGTCGGCCGGGATTCAATCTTGGCCAGGTCGATGTTCTTGGCCGAGAGGATGGTGAGAATCTCGTTGAGCGCGCCAGGGCGGTTGATCAAACCGATTAGGATCGAGGTTTTGTCGCAGCCGCTCTTTTTCGGCGATTTGCGGCCAATGACCAGGAAGCGGGTGGTGTTGCCCTGGTAATCCTCAATGCCGGGCACCACCACCTGCAAACCGTAGGTGTTGATGGCCAGCGAACTGGCAATGGCGCCGATGTTGGGGTTGTTGGCCGCCATCTGGGCGGCGGTGCCGGTGGAGAAAACGTCCAGGGTGGGGATTTTAGGCAGGTTTTTTCGCAGCCAGTTGCGGCACTGGGCCAGGGGTTGGGAGTGAGAGGCCACGGTCTGGATGTCCTCGATGTTGCCCGAGCGACAGACTAGGTTGTGGGTGATGGCCAGTTGGATTTCGCCGCTAATTTTGACTTTGTACTTCATAAAGGCGTCGAGCGAATAGGTGACCGCGCCTTCGATGGAGTTCTCCACCGGCACGATGCCGTACTGCACCCGTTCTTTTTCCACTTCCTCAAAGACCTCGGCGATCGACTCCATGGGCAGATATTCGGCGGTCTGGCCGAAATATTTGACCCCGGCCAGATGGGAAAAGGTCGCCTCTGGGCCAAGATAGGCGACGGTTGCCTTGCGTTGCGACAACCGACAGGTGGTGATGATCTCGTGGAAGATCGAGCGCAACGCCTTGTACGGAAAGACGTCGTTGTTGTATTGCCGCAGCCGTTGGTAGATCTCCAATTCGCGCTGCGGGTCCCATTTGGCGCGGTTGGTCTCGCTCTTGAGTTGGCCGATGGTCTTGGCGCAACCAAGGCGCTCCTTCAGTAATTCGAGGATGGTGTCGTCGATCTGGTCAATACGTTCCCGCACCTGCGGAATATTTAATTTTTCGTCCATGGCGCCTGCGTGGTCAGAGAAAATCGGTGCACAAACCGGGGCGAGTTGAAAGGAAGGGCAGGGGCGTTGGTCGCGCTGTCGTACGCCGCCCTTGACCCGAATCCCTGCATCAGCCGAAGAGTAAAGTCGGCAACTATAGCATTGTTGCCCATGAATGGGAACACCTAAGGTGGGGCCAGCACTTGATGGGGATTTTTGGCTTGGTTGTCGCTGCCCTTTTCTCAGATGAGAATTATTCGCTTGCAATGGCGCGAATGATAGGGTAAAGTAGGAAGCCTTACAACATTTAGCATTTTCTTTTTTGATATCCAACGCTATCAATTTCGTATCCTTCGATACCTGAAAAGTTTTTGCTTGCAGCCCCCTTTGTGGAAGGATGAGCATGAAACTTTTCATCGGTAGTTTGCCTTATAATATAACCGAACCCGAGCTGTCCGCACTCTGTAGCCCCTTTGGTGATGTGGTCAGCGCTAAGCTCATTGTCGATCAGTTCACCGGGCAGTCCAAGGGCTTTGGATTTGTCGAGATGTCCAGCCGGTCCGAAGGTCACAAGGTGATGGACGGGCTGAACGGCAAGGAATACAACCATCGAACGCTTGTCTGTAATGAAGCCAAGCCGCCGGCCAAAAAAGGCCAGAGGCGTCGATAACGCATCAACCCGCACAATTTTTTTATCAGTTACGTGCCACTCAAGCATCCAACAAATCTGTTCGAATCCATCGAGTCGCTGCTTGTCGCTTGTCTGCCGTATCCCCTCCGTCTGTTTTCTGCCGCTGTCGGCAGATTCACACCCCAAATTTTCGCAATCATCCGCCCCGTCTGTTGCCTGCCGCCGCGTGCGGCAATCCTGCGCCTTAAACCGCGTTTGGCGACCCTGTCCTTGATTGCAGGAGCATGAATGAGTTTTAACGATTTCCATTTCAACGATCACATCACCCAAGCAATTCAACAGTGCGGTTTCACCGCGCCCACCCCTATACAGCAGCAGGCCATTCCTTCGGTCCTTGAGCGGCGCGATCTGCTCGGCCTTGCGCAAACCGGCACCGGCAAGACCGCCGCATTTATCCTGCCGACCGTGCAGCATCTCATGAAAAGCTCTGGCAAGCAGGTCAGGGCTCTGATCATTGCCCCGACCAGAGAACTGGCCGAACAAATTAACGCCTTCACCCTGCAGATCATTCGCAATACGCCGCTGCGCACCGTCGCGGTGTACGGCGGGGTCGGCAAGCAGGGACAGGTCGCAAAGATTCGCAACGGCGTCGATATCGTGGTGGCCTGCCCGGGCAGGTTGCTGGATCTCCTCAACGACAAGGCAATCAATCTGAGTCAGGTTGAGACGCTGATTCTTGACGAGGCCGACCACATGTTTGACAAGGGGTTTCTCCCCGACATCCGCCGCATTTTGCGCCAGTTGCCCAAAGAGCGACAATCGCTGGTGTTTTCGGCGACCATGCCCGGCGAAATCAGGCATCTTGCCGAGGACATTCTCAAAAATCCGGTGACCGTGCAGATTAACCTCACCCGGTCGGTGGACAGCATCTCCCATCGTCTCTATTCAATTGATCAGGGGCAGAAAACGGATTTGCTTTTGCACCTGCTCAAGGATGAGGAAATGGCCACCACTCTGGTGTTCACCCGCACCAAGTACAAGGCTAAAAATTTGGCCCAGCGACTGGCGCAATCAGGGTTCAAGGCCACCTCGCTGCAGGGCAACCTGTCGCAGAGCAAACGGCAGCAGGCCCTGGACGGCTTTAAAAGCGGCGCGTACACCATCCTGGTCGCCACCGACATTGCCGCGCGCGGCATTGACGTCACCGGCATATCGCATGTAGTCAACTACGACATGCCCGACACCGCCGAGGCTTATATCCACCGGACCGGTCGCACCGGCAGGGCCGCCTGCACCGGCGAGGCTCTGACTTTTGCCACCAATGAAGACATTCGGATGATTCGTCTCATTGAAAATTCGTTGAACGACAGGATGCGTCGGCAAACCGTTGCTGATCTGCCTGTTGTCCGCAATGCGCCAGGCGAGCGTTCGGAGGGCAGGCGTGAACGACCGGCCGCCGCTCCCCGCAGCAACAAGGGACCCAAGGGGACGTCAACGCCCCGTTCGTCCCGGAGCAACCGTGCTGCAGCATCGTCTCAGGTGTTTGGCCTTGCCGGCCGCTCTAAATGACGATTGACGCACAATTTGCTGAATGATCCCAAGGATGATTCAGTGGAGTACCCATGGTCCCAATGCGGGGCCAACCACCAAACCGTGCGCCCCGCGCACAACGAAAGAGGAGTAGTGACAATGGCTGAAGGAACTGTAAAATGGTTTAATGATTCTAAGGGTTTTGGTTTTATCGCTCAGGATGGCGGCAAGGATGTTTTTGTACATCATTCCGCAATCCAGGCTGACGGCTTCAAATCACTCCAGGAAGGTGAACGCGTCAGCTTCAATGTGGTAGATGGCGCCAAAGGCCCGGCAGCCGCCAATGTCGTTAAAATTCGATAAGTAAATCTGTTGTTATAGAGAACCCCGCCTTGTGCGGGGTTCATTGTTTTGGCATTGCCTGTCAACCACAGCTGTCAACGGGGGAGTGTTTTGGTCAAACGCACGAATTACAAACAGGAAAAACGGATCAAGGAACTGGAAAAACAAAAAAAGAAAGACGCCAAAAAAGAGCGGAAAATCAATAAAGATAGAAACGCTCCAGAAGGCGACGAGTTTGTGCTGGATGACATCGTGCAAGACGAAGTCACGCAGGGCGAGACCTTGCCGTAACTGGCTTATTTCCTGCTTTCCCCTCCTCTGAGCATCGCGCTTGGTTTGTCCGACAAACCAAGAGGCCGCATCTCTTTTTCCCCACCGATCAAAGCACCTTTTCCGTCGCCCCCCGCTGACAACAGCGGGACGAGGCGGAGTCTTCCACGCTTCCCCATTTGTTGTGGCCGGTGCCTCGCTTACAAATAAGAAACAATCAAGCGTTGAGCTGGGCAACAGCGATGGCGCGAGAAAAGGGCTTTGTCCGACGTTCAGGCTTCCAGTTGGCCGGCGGCGCGGACGAAAAAAAGCCGCCACGCATCCGAGGTGTTAAGGATCGCGGCGCCGATGGTTTTGCCGGCCCAGTCGGTGGTTTCCCAGCGCGGCTCGATGTGTAGCACCGGGATGGCGGGATTGTCGTTGGAGAAGACGGTTAAGGGCACTTGGCTGCGATAGAGCTGTTCCGGCAGTTTGCACAGACAGATGCCGCTGGGTGAGATGTTGTCAATCTGGGCAGTGGCAAAGAGGCATCCGTCGGTGACGTGCACGGAGGTGTTGGCGAGTTGAATGCGGGGTTGGCGCCGTTTGTCCCTGCTTTTCGCAGCTGGATGGCTCGGCTCTCTGTCGGCGGACGCCGGGACGGGACGGGAAAAAAGCGCCCCGGCGGAGTTTGCCCAATGCCGTTGCACCGCCCGCAATAGCCGTTTGAAAGGCGGTTGGGGCGCAACGATTGGCAATGGTCTTTTGGGGGGAGAAGAAGGCATGACGTTCCCTTGTCTGCAGTGACGGGAGATTGTCCCCCGGTCACCTTGAATCCGATCTTGCTGTATTATAGAGGCAGATCGGGCAATCGCAAAGAAAAGATACGGTCAGGCCCGAGGCAAAAGAGGCGGCAGTTTCTCTTGTAAATGGAATAAGCGGATGTGACTCAAAGCGCGGAGCCGTTTTTCACCCAAAACGGCTCCGCAGCAAAGGGTTAGGCAGGCCGGATTTCGATGGTCGGACGCAGGAAGTCTTTCACCTCGCCAATTGGAACCTCTTTCCGGTGGAAGATGCCGGCGGCCAGGGCGGCCTCGGCCTTGGTTCGGGTGAAGACCTCGCGGAAATGCTCGGCGCAGCCGGCGCCGCTGGAGGCTATCACCGGGATGGTGACTGCGGATTTGACCGCGTTGATCAGTTCCAGGTCAAAGCCGGAGTTGGTGCCGTCGCGGTCGATGCAGTTCAGCAAGATTTCTCCCGCCCCCAACTGCTCGCATACCTGGGCCAGGGTGACGGCGTCGACCTCGCGGCCTTCGCGGCCGCCTTTGATGGTGCATTGATACCAGCAGTAGCGCTCGCCGTTGGGTCCGGGAAAGGCGGTTTCAATGACCTTGTGGGGCGTCGCGTCCGGACCGGAGACGTACACCCTGCGCGGGTCAATGGAGATCACCACCGCCTGGTTGCCGTAGACCCGGGCGATCTGCTCGATGGAACTGAGCCCCGTGGCTTTGCCGGTTTTGATCACCTCTTTGACGATCAGCACCGCGTCCGAACCGATGGACACCTTGTCCGCGCCGGATCGGAAATACTGCGAGGCCACCTCAAGCGCGCTGTAAAAACGGCCGTTGCGGTCGGTGAAATCACGGATGCCGCCGCCGATGGTCAGGGGGACAAAGACATTTTTCGATGTCTGCTGCAGGACTTCGAGCATGGGCATATCCTGGAGCGGGAAGTCGCGGAAAGCGGTGATGTTGAGAAAGGTAATCTCGTCGGCGCCCTGCTCGTAGTAGTCGCGCGCCAGTTCCACCGGTTTGCCCAGGTTGCGGACGGTCCCTTCTTCGCGGACGTCGTACTGGTCGCCCTTGGTGACCACCAGGTCGCCCCGGTCGTTGGCGCGCACGTCCAGACAGGCGATGACCCGCTTGGCCAGCACCGTGGTCTGCGGACAGGCGGCGGGCCGCACCGCCTCGCGGTCGGCGGCAAGGAAATTCTCCAGCAGCTTGAGCCCGGCGCGACCGCTCTTTTCCGGATGGAATTGGGTGGCGATCATGTTGCCCCGCTGGATGGAGCTGACGAACTCGTAGCCGTAATCGGTGGTGGTCAGGATGTCGTCGGTGGTTGCCGGCGCAACATGATACGAGTGAACAAAATAGAATTTTTCGTTGCCCTGCAGCCCGTTGAACAGCGGCGAGGCCTGACGTGCCTTCAGCCCGTTCCAGCCAATGTGGGGGATGGCAAGCTCGGTGGTGAAACGCTGCACCCGGCCGGGCAGGATGCCCAGGCCCGGTTCCTCGGGCGCTTCTTCGCTGGACTCAAACAGCGCCTGTAGGGCGACGCAGATGCCGAAAAAAGGCTTACCCGAGTGGAGGTAGCGAACAAGCGGTTCGCGCAGTTGCTTTTCGCGCAGGGTGCGCATCAGGGCGCCAAAGTTGCCGACTCCAGGAAACACCAGACGTTCAGCGCGGTCAATGTCTGCGCCGCTGTTGACCAGCGTCACGGTTTCGCCCAGGCGCTCAATGGCGTTCACAACCGAGCGGACATTGCCGGCGCCGTAATCAAGGAGAGTAATCATGGTTTTTTCTGCTCAGAGGCTTGCAAGGAAAGAAGAGAAACTGTACAAGGTCAGGCGTGCCGGCGCTCAACGGTTGATCTTCCGTGTCCCCGCGCTTGCCCGTGAATGCTGAGGTTGTATATTCAATCGGCCGGAAAAAATGATTTGTAGAGCAGTTTCCGGTTCAAGTCAAGATCAATTCAAGCTCAATCGCCAGACGCGCTGACATGCAAGCCATCCTTCTTGCCGCCGGGTACGGAACCCGTTTGCGGCCGTATTCCGCCATTCGGCCCAAGCCGCTGTTTCCTGTACGCAATCAGCCCCTGCTGTATCGATTGCTGGAGCAACTGCGGGCCTGCGACTGCCGGCCGGTGGTGGTCAACGCCCATCATCTGGCCGAGCAGATCGAGGCGGCGCTCGCCCTCTGGCCCGAGGCGATGGTGCAGGTCGAGCCCGAGATTCTTGGCACCGGCGGCAGCCTGCGCAAGGCCCTGGACCGCATGGATAACGATCCAGTGCTGGTAATGAACGGCGACCTCTACCACGGGATTGACCTGGAACAGGTGTATCACCGCCATCTGGGCTCAAAAAACGATGTCACCCTGGTCCTCCACGATTATCCCCGCTTCAACAACGTCGCCGTTGTCGGCGACCGGGTGCGCGGCTTCGGCGTCGATGCGGGCGCGGCCGGCGAGCAGCTGGCCTTCACCGGCATCCACGTGGTCGACCCGGAGGTGATCGAGCGGCTACCAACGGGCAGGTTCCATCACATCATTGATCTCTACCGGGAACTGGCCGCAGAAGGGCGGATCGGCTACTGCCGGGTGGACGGCCTGCCTTGGTGGGACATTGGCACGCCGGCGGATTATCTCCAACTCCACCGCGAGCTGCTTGGCCAGGAGGGAGGCTGGGTGATTGACCCCGCCGCCCGGATCGGATCGAACGTGGTCCTGGAGGGCTGGGGCTGCATCGGCGGAGGCGCAATGATCGGCGACGGCGCGCGTCTCTGTCGCAGCGTGGTTTGGGACGGGGCGGAGGTCGCCGCCGGCGCCGTTTTTATCGACGCGATTGTCACCGGCAATGCCGAGATCGACGGAGCATCGCGCCAGAGCCGGGAGTCACGGCCATGAACGCCGGCCAACTCATCGCCCTTTCCGGGCAACTGCTCGGCAAATCCGCCGCATCCTGGAACGAGTCGACCGTGCAGACCCAGGCCCTGGTTCCAGACGGCTCTTCCCGCCGCTTTTGCCAACTGCGGGGACCGGAGCAGCAGATCGTGATCGCGGTTCTGCCGCCGGAGCAGGACCCGCGCGGTCAGGCCGAGGCCGTCGCCTTTTACCGCATCGGCACGCATCTGCGCAGGTCCGGCGCTCCGACCCCGGAGATTTTCGCCTTTGATCCGGCCACCGGGCTGGCGCTGTGCGAGGATCTGGGCAACCAACGCCTCTACGAGCAGGCGGCGGAGCAGGGGATTGAGAGGTGTCTTCCGCTGTATGAACAGGCTGTGCGTGGCCTGGCCCGGATGCAGGTGCGGGCTGCCCGCGGGTTTGACCCTGCCTGGTGCTGGGACACGCCCCGTTACGATTGCCAGTTGATGCGTGAGCGCGAGTCGGGCTATTTTCTCCGCGCTTGCTGCGGTGATTTGCTGGGCCTTGATTTTGACCGCGAAGCTGTGGAGGCCGAATGCGCGCAACTGGCTGAAGCCGCCGCCCAGGCCCCGGCCGATTTTTTTCTCCACCGCGATTTCCAGAGCCGCAACATCATGGTGGACGCGCAGGGGGTGCGGTTCATCGATTTCCAGGGCGGCCGTCTCGGGCCCCTGGCCTATGACCTGGCCTCGTTGCTGCTTGACCCTTATGTGGCTCTGCCGCAGGCCATGCAGAACCACTTGCAGGCCGTGTATCTGGACGTTCTGCATCGCGAAATTCCCTACGATGCCGACCAGTTCCGCCGCGAATACGTCTTCCTGGCCCTGCAGCGCAACCTGCAGATTCTAGGCGCCTTCGCTTTTCTGAGCCAAGTGCGACAAAAGCCTTTTTTTGCGCAGTTTCTTCGGCCCACCCTGGCCTCGCTCGGCGCGCTTCTTGCCAAACCCGAGGCCGCCGGGTATGCTGCCCTCAACCATTTAACCGACCAATGCCGCCAGGAGCTTGAAAAACGATCATGACCATGGAAAACGCAACCCTGGTGGCCCTCATCGGCCGCCCCAACGTGGGTAAATCCACCCTGTTCAACCGCATGGTCAAGCGCCGCGACGCCCTGGTCGATCCGACTCCGGGCGTCACCCGCGACCGCCACTACGCCCGCGTCAGCTGGGAGGAACATCCCTTTATGCTGGTGGACACCGGCGGCATCGACGACGAGGACGACACCATCACCAACCACATCCGCCATCAGGCCTTGCTGGCCATTGAGGAGGCGGACATCATCTTTTTCCTCATGGACGGCCGCGAGGGTCTGACGCCCAGCGACATTGAGATTGTCGACCTGCTGCGCCGCACCGAGAAAAAGGTGTTTTTCATCGTCAACAAGATCGACAGCCCGGACGTGGAAGACGCGCTGCTCTCTCCCTTCTGGGAGCTTGGGGTAGACGAGTTGTGGGCGCTCTCCGGCGATCACGGTTTTGGCTTCAAAACCCTGATGGACAGTTTGCTGCCATGCCTGCAGCAGAGCGATCTCCAGATTGAGCTGCCGGAAAACACCATGCGCATCGCCTTCCTCGGCCGGCCCAACGTGGGCAAGTCGTCGATGGTCAACACCATCATCGGTCAGGAGCGGATGGTGGTCTCCGAAATCGCCGGCACCACCCGCGATTCAGTCGACACCCTGGTCAGCCGCGACCAGTACACCTACCTGCTGATCGACACCGCCGGCATCCGCCGCAAGGGCAAGACCACCGACAAGTTGGAGAAATTCTCCATCCTTAAGGCGCTCAAGGCGTTGGGCCGTTGCGACATCGCCCTGGTGCTGATCGACGCCGAGGAGGGCATCACCGAGCAGGACACCAAGGTGATTGGCTACACCCAGGATCAGGGGCGGGCCTTGATGATTTTGATTAACAAATGGGATCTGATCAAAGACGATAAAAAGCGGCAGGAAAAGTTGCTGGAAGAGGTCGCGGAGGCGGTTAAATTCATCCCCTTTGCCCCGGTGCTCAAGGTTTCGGCCCTGACCGGGACCGGCGTCAAACGACTTTTTCCGGAGATCGGCAAGGTGCACCGGCAGTTCCACCAGCGTTTCCCCACCGCCGCACTCAACCGGTTGCTGGCCGACGCGGTGGCCAAACACGAGCCGCCCTACCACCACGGACGCCGCCTGAAATTTTTCTACACCGCTCAGTTGGGCACTGCGCCGCCGCTGTTTGCGGTGGTGTCCAGCGCTCCCAAGGCCATTCATTTTTCCTATCAACGCTACCTGACCAATTGTTTCCGCGACGGCCTGGGCTTGGACCGGGTGCCGGTCCGCCTGCTGTTCCGCGAACGGAGCGGCCGCAAGAAGTAAGCGCACGCGGCGCCGCAATGACGGCCGGCGCGGCGGCGTCAGTCTTCACAGAACAGCGACACGGTGTACTGCAGATCAGTAATCATGGCCTGAAAGTCGAGGGGGCTGTTGCCGTTCTTGCACTGCTGTTCAATGGTTTGGGCGGTTTCCGCCAACTCGGTCAAGCCGATGTTGAGCAGGGCGCCCTTGACCGCGTGGCTGGCGCGGCTGAGCTGTTCCATGTCGCCGTCGGCCGCCAGTTCGGCCAGCCGGTCCATGTGGGAGCGCAGGGTGTTGACGAAGACCGGAATCATCGTCTCGGTCTTCTCCTCGCTGAGCAGATAGGCGGTTTGGAGATGCTCTTTCATCAGATGCAGATATGCCGCTCGATCCATTGCCGTTTCACTCCTTGTTGCGAAATTTCCTCAATTTTCCCCAGCCCAGCATAGAGCATTTTCATTTTTGATTCAAGGACCGGACAAGGAACACACCGTGCTGCATCCCCTTGAGCATACAATCCGCCGCACCCTGCTGGACGAGTCGCTGCCGGTCCGGGGCCGCCGGGTGCTGGTCGGGGTGTCCGGCGGGGCAGATTCCATGGCCCTGCTCCATATCCTGGCGGCGTTGCGGAGCGAGTTTTCTTTGACCCTGGTCGCCGCCTATGTCGACCATGGCCTGCGACCGTCGGAAACTCCGGCGGAGTGGACCTGCGTGCAGGAGGCTGCGGATCGGTTGGGGGTTGATTGCGTCCGCGCGGCGGTGGATGTGCACGCTGCCGTTGCCGCGCGCAAACGCTCACTGGAACATGCGGCCCGTGAATTGCGCTATCAGAGCTTTGCCGGGTTGGCGCAGGAATGGGCAACCGAGCTGCTGGCCGTGGCCCACACCGCCGACGATCAAGCGGAAGAGGTGCTGCTGCGGCTGTTGCGGGGCGGCGGCCGCAAGGCCCTTTCCGGGATGCGGCTGCAAGCGGGCGATCTGATCCGGCCGCTGCTTGGGGTCCGCAAGGCGGAGCTGCTCGCCTACCTCGGCGACCTGGGGGTTGGCTATTGTTTTGATTCCAGCAACGACGACGCCCGATTTCTTCGCAACCGCGTCCGCCGCCATCTCCTGCCGCTGTTGGAGGAGCACTACGACCCGGGCGTCCGTCGGGCCCTGCTCAAAACAGCCGCCAATCTCGGTGAAGATGAGGATCTGCTGGAGCGCCTGCTTGACGAGCGCTGGGGTTCGGTGGTGTCCGCGCTGCAAACGCCTCAAGCGGAGCCCGCCGAACACAGTCCGCATCGGCTTGACCGCGCCGCTTTTTGCCGCCTGCATCCGGCCCTGCAGCGCCGCCTGATTGAAAAATTGCTGTGGATCCTGGGCGCAGCCGCCCAGTACGAGCAGATTGTCGCCGTGCTTGCGGCGGCCATCTCCGGCCGCAACGGCAGCGAACTGCACCTCAGCCAGGGGCTGCGGGTCGCTGTCGGCCGGGATTGCCTACAATTTTCCTATCCTCTGGGCAAGGGGCCCTGGCGGGGCCGCCTCCCGACCCGCTGACCTCGCGCTTGCTTCCCTCCCCGTTCGACATTTACGTCGAGCCCTGGCCGCAGGATGTCGAATCATCCTTTTCTTCGAATTGCGCCGTTCGTTCTAATGCACCGATTTATCGACCTCATTCGAATATGTTGTCTTGGCATGGTTGTTGATATGTACAAGGCAAAGCAGATGGATGGGTTCCCTACGGGGAATCGTCGAATAACCCAAACCAATGAGGTGTAGCATGAAAACAATGAAACGAACCCTGTTTGCCGTTTGCTGTCTGGTGATGGTTGCCGGCGCCGCCTGGGCCGTCGATTATTCCAAGATGTCCAACGATGAGCTGAGCGCGGCGCGCGGAACCCTGCAGCAGGCCACTCAGGAAGATTGGAACGCCTTTCACACCGAGTGGTGGAAACGGCTCAGCGCAATGACGCCGGAAGAACGGCAGAAATACATGGGTCCAGGCATGGGGCGCGGCATGGGCAAAGGCATGGGGATGGGCAAAGGCATGGGGCGGGGAATGGGCTGTTGTCCTTGCTGGGCAGCGCCGGCGCCATCCGGTCAAGCAACCCCGCCTGCCGCCAAATAAGCGTTCTGTGTACAAACAACGGCGTTCCTCCCTGATGGGGGAACGCCGTTTTCAATTCTTCTTCCCCACGCCCAACCGTTCCATCTTGTAGCGCAGCACCCGTTCGCTGATCCCCAGCGCCTCGGCGGCCCGCGTCTGCACCCCGTTGTGGCGTTCCAGGGCCTCGATCAGCATCTGTCGTTCCATCTCGGCCAGACGGCTGTTGAGATCGCCTTCGCTCTCCTGGCCCCGATATTCTCGGATTTCCGGCGGCAGATCGCGCAGCCCGATGTTGGGCGAGCGGGCCAGGGTGATGGTTCGCTGCAGGATGTGCTCCAGCTCTCTGATGTTGCCTGGAAAAGGGTACTTGGTCAGCTGGTTGAGGGCCTGGTCGTCAAACACCGCCCGGCTGCGGTATTTGTCGAGAAAGAAACGGATCAGGGCTGGAATTTCCTCCTTGCGCCGACGCAGCGGCGGGATGTCGACGGTCAGCACATTGAGCCGGAAGTACAGGTCCTCGCGGAAGCTGCCTGCGGCCGCCATCTGTTTGAGATCGCGATTGGTGGCCGCCAGGATGCGGACGTCCACCGACAGCGGTTGCTCGCCGCCCACCCGGCAAATCGTGTTTTCCTGCAGGGCCCGCAGCAGTTTGGCCTGCACGGTCAGCGGCAGTTCACCCACCTCGTCGAGCAGCAGCGTGCCCTGGTGCGCCTGCTCGAACACCCCGCGCCGGCGGTTGGCGGCCCCGGTGAAGGCCCCTTTTTCGTGACCAAACAGCTCGGACTCGAACAAGCCCTCGGGCACGGCGGCGCAGTTGAGGGTGACATAGGGTCCTTCTTTGCGTGGGCTGAGTTGGTGGATCAGGCGGGCGATCAGCTCCTTGCCGGTCCCGGTTTCGCCCTGAATGAGCACGGTCCAGGGGCTGGGCGCGGCCCGCAGCGCCAAGGACAGCACCTGCTGCATGGCCGGGCTGACGGCGATCATCCGCACCGGCAGGGCTTCGGCGTCAATGGTCTCCGCCACGGCGGCGACGTCGTCGGCAATGTACAGTCGTTCCTCAATGGCCCGAATCCGGGCCAGCAGCTTCTCCAGATCCACCGGTTTTTCGAGGAAATCCTCCGCGCCCAGCTGCATGGTTCGCACTGCGGTGTCAACCGCGCCGTAGGCGGTGATCATGATCACCCGCGCCAGGGGATTGTGTTGCTTGATCCGCGCCAGAACCTCGTCGCCGTTCATGTCCGGCATGCGGTGGTCAAGCAGGACCAGATCAATCGGGTGGTGCAAAAAGCGGGTCAACGCCTCGGCGCCGTTGGCCGCCTCCACCACCGCGTACCCCTGTTTTTTGAGAAAACCGCCAAGCAGTTGGCGTTGCAGCGGTTCGTCGTCCACAATCAGAATGTTCACTGCGTTCCTCCGTTTTCTGGGCGTGTTGGCGGGATGGTTCCCGGTTCCGCCGTCCGGGGTAAGGTCAGGCTGACGGTCAGGCGCCCTTGTCGATGATCGGCGGCGATTCGCAAGCCGCCGCCGTGCGCCTCGGCGATCCGACGGCAGAGGGCCAGGCCCAGGCCGGTTCCCCTGGTCTTGGTGGTGAAATAGGGCTCGCCCAGGCGGGCGAGGTCTTCGGCGGACAAACGGCAGCCGCCGTTGGTCACGGCAATCTCCAGTCCTTCCGGCGACGGGTTCAGATCAATCTGGACAAACCCTCCCTCCGGTTGCGCTTCAAGGCTGTTTTTCAACAAATTTTCGAGGAGTTCCGCCAGTAGGTCCGGGTCGGCTTGCACTGTGCCCTCGAATTGTCGGTTGACGCTGACTGTGATCTGTTGATCTGCGCTTCGCTGCTGGTACAGGAGCAGCATCTGTTGCAGCAGTTCGGCCGGATCAAGGGGTTGCAGCCGCGGCTGCAGCTTGCGGGTGAAGCGTTGCAGTTCGGAGATGATGGCGGCGGCGCGGCGCACCGCCTCTTCCATGGCGGCGATCAAGGCGCGCTGGTCTTCGTCCAGAACGGCGGATTCGAGCGTCAGCCGCTGCAACCCCATGTTGATCGCGTTGAGCGGATTGCGGACCTCGTGGGCAATGGTGGCCGTGGCCCGTCCCAGGGCCGCCGCCTCATGCTCCTTGGCCAGGAGCCGTTCAAAGCGGCGGGTTCGGGCCAGATCCGCCTGTTGCCAGCGGTAGAGCAGCCAGGAAAAAAACAGGCCCAATCCCAGGAGCAGGGCGGCAAAAAGGATGAACTGCCGGCGCAGTTGGGTCAGTCGGTTCTGGTGGTTGGCGGCGTCGAGGCCCACGGTCAGGAGCCCCATGGGCGTGGCCAGACGGGCCTCTGCGGTGGCGACGCCGTTTTCGGCAAGCAAACGCACAGGATCGTGCTCGGGGGGCTGCCCTGCGGCGTCAAGGCGGACATAGCGGATGCCCGGCAACCGGGAGAGGTTGGCCAGCAGCGCCGGCAGGGCGGTTTTGTCGCGGAGCTGGACGATGGCGCGGGCGTCGAGGCCCACCCGGATGCAGCGGATCTGTGCCTCGGCCCCCGGATAGAGCAGCAGGGCGGTCTGTTGCTCCCGGTCGTAATGGAGCTGGTCAGGGGCGGGGGTGCAGTCCTGTTGCGCGGCCAGCCACGCGGCGGGGCCGCCGACCACCTGGCCGTCCTGGCGCACTAGGGCAATGCCGAGCAGGCCGGTTTCCTTGGCGAGCGCGGTCAGCTCTTCGGGCTGGAGGGGGTCGATAGCGTTGAGATAGGCGACGAACCGGGCCTTGTCGCGAAGAAAGGTGGTTGTCACCGCGTCGATGGTGGCTTCCGCCTGGTTGGCGTTGGTCAGATGTTCCTCGATGACGGCCGCCATCATTCGGGCTCGGTCCAGGGTGCTGCGGTGCAGGTCCTGATCGATGGCCGCCAGTTGCCAGAGAAACGCCGCCAGCACCAAGGCGATGAGTAGACCGAACCCGGCCAGATTGATGCCCCAGGAGGGCAGGGGCAGGCGCCTGACGTCTTGGTTCACGGCGCTGTCCACGGCTCAACCCAGCGCTGGCGACGCTGCTGGCCGCCTCCGTGCCGGCCTCCATGCGGACCATAGCCGCCGCCCTGGCCGCGCCGACACATGCCCAGCCGGGCGCGGACGCCGGTGGGGTCGTGGCGGTAGCGTTGCCTCAACGTTTGCAGATCGGTCTCGTTGTCCTGTTCCGTATCGGCCTGCTGGGTTTGCTGGGCGTCCGCAGTCGGCGGATGCGCCGCCGGGCAATTCGGCGCGGGACGGGTCGCCTGCTCGGAGGGCGCCGGGCTTGCCGTCGCAGATTGCTGCGGTTCGGCCTCGGCGGCCTGCAGGTTAGGCGGGCAACAGGCCAGCAGCAGGAGCGCGAGGAGCGCGAACAGGTTAGTGAGGTTCGGCTGCGGCTTCATGGATCAGGGCAAAGAGGGCGTGAGGGTCGGTTCCATGGGCGGCGGCAATCTTTTTCAGGCTGAGTTCCGGGTCGGCGTTGACCCCCTTGGCGGCGAGCGCGGCCACGATTCGCTGCTGGTCCAGGCCGTATTGGCGGCAGAGATCCTTGAGCGTGGTCTGTCCCATGCCGGGCGCGGGTTGGTCGGGCAGGGCCAGCGTTTTTGGGGCGGTCGTTTGCGTGTTGTCGGCCTGCATGGCGTCGTAAACCTGTTTGGGCGTGATCTGGTTGGCCTTGGCAATCGCCAGGATGGTTTGATCGTCGCCCGAGAAACGGATTCCGGACCGAGCTAATCCAGCCTTGACAACGGCCAAATCAAGCCCGGTGCGCTTGGCAAAAAGGGCCAGGGACGACAACTCCGCATGGCCGTAGGGCGGCTCGCCGTATTGCAACGCCGCCGCCTCCTTGAACGAACGACCGAATTCAAGCGTTGTGCTGAAAGGCGGCAGATGCAGCAGGGTCCCGCCGATTACGAGCAGGTTTGCCAGCAGGGCCACGGTAAAGGCCGGGGTGAAAATCCGCAGCGCCTTGGCCTTGTTTTTCAAAGAGGCCATGATCGGTTTCCAGTTATAGCCCAGGTGGATCAGGCCCGCCGCGAGAAAGAGAAAACCGGCATTGATGTGAACGTCTCCCCAGCCCGTCTTGCTCAAGCCCAGCCAGCGCCAGTCGGACCAGTAGGCGACCCGGCCCTCCGGCACGACGTACAGCACGATGCTGGTCAGCACCAGGACGACAAAGGAAAGCAACAGGGTCAAAGAGACGACGGCGCGCATACGCATGACGAATGTCCTCGGGGGGCGAAACAATAACGGGAAAGCGGACTGCATAATCTGGTTAGGTTGAAGCACTATACATGCCAGACGGCCTAGTCGGTAGTTTTTCCTGCGGCGGGCCCAGTTCGGGGATTTTGCTGTGAGGACGCGGTGACTTGGCAATGATTTTGCGGCGATTTGGCGCTGCCGAGGCGGCGAGCTCGGCACGATTGGCCCCGTGTTTCGACAATATTGTCGAAACAGTGGTGCTGGTTGTCGATTTGACCGCGCGGCAGCGACGGTAGACTTGAAAAACAACGTCCGGTTCCCTATAAACAAAAGGGTTTTGCCGAACAACAACAGGCCTGGAGCGGGCGGGAGGTCGAGATGACGGAAGAATATCAGGACATCAGCGTGGAACGGTTGCGCGAATACATGGCCAGACGGCAGGAAAACGACTATTTGCTGGTCGACGTCCGCCAGCCCGACGAATACGCCAAGGGCCACATCCCAGGGGCCGTGCTCATGCCGCTGGGCGAAATTCCCGAACGGATGCGGGAGTTGCCGGTGGACAAGGACATCGTGGTCTATTGCCGGTCCGGCAAACGCTCCCGGGGGGCGGCGATCTTCATTGGCTCTCGACCCTATGTGGCCGGAACCGTCTTTAATATGACCGGCGGCGTGCTCGCCTGGGATGGGGAACTGCTGCCGGCGACGCCCAATCTCAAGGTGTTTAATCTGGCCGGCGACAGTCAGGAACTGCTGCTTAAGGCCATGGATTTGGAACGCGGCGCGGAACGGTTTTACGCCGCCCTACGCCAGCGCTACGGTTCGATCCCCTGGGCGGAAAGTCTGGCGACCCTGGCTGAGGCCGAGGAGGCGCACGCCCGCATGATTTACCGCCATTGGGCCGAAGGACAAAGCCATCCCCCAGAGTTTGCTTTGATCTACGAGAGGTTGGCCGGAGACATTGTCGAGGGCGGCTATTCCTGCGCCGCCCTGGTGGCCATGCTCGAGGAGCAACCGCTGGAGCCCTGCCGTTCGACCCTGGAAATGGCCCTTACCATCGAGTATTCCGCCTACGACCTCTCCCGCAACATGGCGCACCGGTTCCGCGGGCAACCCCTGGAGGCGGTGTTCAACGCCATCGCCGAGGCGGAAAAGGAGCACATGCGGATTGCGGCCAGGGCGCTGGCGCTGTGCGGCCACTGAGGCGCGGCAGGCTCGTCTGGTTGCCGGGCGGTCGGCAAGACGACTTGCGATTTTGTTTGTTGAGTGGTAACGTCTCAAAATTATAGGCTTCTCCAGGAAAAGCCGAGTGACGGCTCAGGAAAACGTCTGGAGCGTCTTTTCACTGATCAATGAACAAAAGGGAGCGACCATGAAGCACTTTTCCCATATGGGCAAGACCTACGAAGTGGATGAGCACGGATGCCTGTTGGATCCGGCGTGCTGGGACGAAAATTTTGCCGAGGGCGTGGCCCGTGAATGTGATGTTCCGGTGCTCTCCGGCGAGCACTGGGACGTTGTCCGCTCGCTCCGGCAGACCTTTGCGCAAACCGGCAACTGTCCGACCATCTTTGCCGTCTGCAAGGCCAACGGTCTGCGGCCCCAGGAAATGCAGAAGCTTTTTCCCACCGGCTACCACCGGGGCGTGTGTCGGGTGGCCGGGGTGCACTACCGGGTCAGCCACATGCCCTACGGCGATCATCTACGGGAAAGCGTCGCCGACCTGCGCGCCCTGAGCAGCGACAAGATCTACGCCACCGACGTCCGCGGTTTCCTGACAGATCCCGAGTCCTGGGACGAAAATTTCGCCGTCCATCGGGCTGCGGAGCTGCACATTGCCGGCGGCCAGCTCACCGATGAGCATTGGCGGATTATCTACTACCTCCGCGACGCCTATAAGGTCCAGCGCCGCATCCCCACCATTTACGAGACCTGTGAGAACTGCAACCTGGATCTGGACGCCTTTGAGCAGCTGTTCCCGGACGGCTACCATCGCGGCGCCCTGAAGGTTGCCGGTCTGCGCTTCGCGTAGGTTCGCGTAATTTTGCGTAAAATCGCTGCGCGCGCCATGACCGGGAGCTTGGCCTCAGAGGGCGTGATTCTGCTCCACGGTCTGGCGCGGACCCGGCGGTCAATGCGGCCGCTGGCCGATTTTTTTCGGGCGCGAGGGGTTCCGGTGGCCAACGTTGGCTATCCTTCCCGCCGCGCCCCCATCGAAATCCTGGCCCAAGAGGCCCTGCCGCCGGCGATTGACGGGCTGCGGCGCAAAGGCGTGAGCCGCATCCACTTCATCACCCATTCCATGGGCGGCATCCTGCTCCGCGCCTATCTGGCCGCCGAACCTCCGCCTGAACTGGGCCGGGTGGTCATGCTCAGCCCGCCCAATCAAGGCAGCGAGCTGGTCGATTGTCTGGGCCGATACGCTTGGTTCCGCCTGATGTTCGGTCCGTCCGGACTGCAGTTGACCACCGGCCCGGAAGGATTGCCGGCGCGTCTGGGACCGGCCGATTTTCCCCTGGGCGTGATCACCGGCAACCGTCCGGCCCTTGGTCTTGGCGGATTTTTTTCCGGCCCCAGCGACGGCAAGGTGTCGGTGGCGAGGGCCCAGCTTGAAGGCATGATGGATTTTCTGGTGCTGCCCTGCGGCCATTCGCTGATCATGCGTCGCCGCTTGGTGCACGAGCAGGCGGCGGCGTTTTTGGAAAACGGTCGATTCAGGCGGTAAACTTCAGCCTTTGCGCAGGACGCGTTTGTCGTCAACGCGGATGGTGAGCTTGATTTTGTCGAAGTATTCGAGCAAGGGGATGGAGAATTTTCTGGTCAGGCCGGTGAGGTCTTTGAAGCGCTGGGCGTCGATTTCACCCTCGCGGCGGATAAAGGCAATCACCTCTTCCTGCAGGGTCTGGATTGCCGGGACGTGGAAAAAGAGCGTTTCATTGATTTTGATCAGTTCTTCCTTGGCCAGCAGCAGGTCGATCACCTGACGGATCTGCCGTTCTGGAAACTCGCCGAACGCGGCCAGCACTTCCTTGAGGTTGGGCGGGGTGAGCAGGGCCTCGCGGTAGAGAGCGCCGATTTTTTGTTCCATCTCCTGCTCGTTCACCTGCAGGACGACGGTATGCCCGCTGAGCTTGATCTCGGCCCCCACCTGTTCAAGCACCCCTTTTTTCACCAGCGCCGCCAGCAGCGCCTGCAGGACTTTCTGGTCCACCGCCGGCCGCAGTTGGGAGCGGAGTTCTTCCTTGGCCAAGCCCGGTTTGAGCGGGTTGTTGCGGTGGAACGCGGTCAGCAGATCGACGATTTGGCGATTGATCCCCTCGGCCACCGTTGCCGCCAGCATCCGCTGGCTTTCCGAATCGACCACCACCAGCGCGCCGGTGGAAATCGGATGCTGCAGCTGTTTTTTCAGTTTCTTGCTGAACACGCCGGTGCGGGCCGCCAGTTGATCGGCGGTGATGCCCTTGCCTCCCGACTCTTCGGCCAGGATCAGCAGCTTCTGTTCGCTGTCGGCGGCGGTCAGTCTGGCAAAATGGGCCTGGTTGGCGATCCGGTCGCGCTCCAGGGTGCGTTTTCGTTTCTTGGGGGCGTTGTTAAGGATGGTTCCGCCGCCGATGGTGGTGATGGGTGAATAGCTGCGAATCACATAGTGGTCGCCGGGCCAAACCGCCGCCGGCTCCTGGAGGATCAGCTGGATGTGGGTGGTCGCGCCGGGGGGCAGGGTGTCGGATTCCAGCAGCGCAATCCGGCCGACGATCTCCCGCGTGCCCAGATGGACCCGCACCTGGGTGCGATTTTTCAAGTCCTTGCGGGCTGAAGACAGGTGGTGAAATTCGGCGTCGAGCAGGGTGGAGGCGATCAGGCAGCCCGGCGTGGCGGCCATGTCGCCCCGGTTGATCTGTTCCTTTTCAATCCCCTGGAGGTTGATGGCGGTGCGGCGGCCGGCCTCGACCAGGTTGACGTCCTTGCCGTGCACCTGGATGCCGCGAATCTTGGCGGTCAGGCCGCCTGGGTAGAACATCAGCTCCGCCCCGGTTTCAATCCGGCCGGCCAGCGAGGTGCCGGTGATCACGGTGCCAAACCCCTTCATGGTGAACACCCGGTCCACCGCCATGCGAAACGGGCCGAATTCTTCATGGAAACTCAGGGCCGCCACCTTGGCGTCCAGCAGGCGGACGATTTCGTCGAGCCCCTCGCCGGTGAGCGAGTTCACCGGGATGATCGGCGCGTTTTCAAGAAAGCTGCCGGCGCAGAAGTCGCGGATCTCTTCGGTGACCATGTCGAGCCATTCCGGTTCGACCACGTCCTTTTTGGTGAGCACGATCAACCCGTCGCGGACGCCGAGCAGCCGGCAGATCTCGAAGTGTTCGACGGTCTGCGGCATAATGCCTTCGTCGGCGGCGACTACAAAGGCGGCCAGATCCATGCCGGCGGCGCCGGCCACCATGTTGCGGATGAATTTCTCGTGGCCCGGCACGTCGACAATCCCGAGGCGATGGCCGCAGGGCAGGTCAAGGTAGGCAAAACCAAGCTCAATGGTGATGCCGCGCGCTTTTTCCTCTTTGAGCCGGTCGGTCTCAATGCCGGTAAGCGCCCGGATCAGGCTGGTTTTGCCGTGGTCCACATGGCCGGCGGTGCCGAGGATGATTTCGCGCATGGACGAGAAGGCGCCTGCGCCGGTTTAGAGTTCGAGGTAGGGATTGGTTTTTGCTTCCCGGGCCATGGTGGATTGCAATCCGCCGTAGCCGTGTCCTGGCCAGACAAAGGTGTCCGGCGGCAGGGTCAGGAGCCGGGTCCTGATGGCGTCGATCATCTGGCGCAGGGAGCCGCCGGGGAAATCGGTGCGGCCAATGGCGCCGACAAAGAGGGTGTCGCCGGTGAAACAATGCGGCGCGCTGTAGAGGCAGATGCCGCCGGGGGTGTGGCCGGGGGTGTGGATGACCAGCAGTTGCTCCTCGCCCACGGCAATCACATCGCCGTCGTTGACGACGAGGTCAACGGGGGGCGATTCGGGCAGGCCGAGGGAGGAAAAATAGTCGCTGATGCGCGGGTCGCTGAAATAGGCGACGTCTTCGGCGTGCATCACGATCTTGGCGCCGGTGGCGGCCTGGATGCGGCCGTTGCCGCAGACGTGGTCGGGATGGCCGTGGGTGTTGATAATGTGCGTCACGGTCAGGCCGTTGGTTGTACAGTAGTCGAGGATGCGGTCTTCGTCGCCGCCGGGGTCGATGACGGCCGCTTTCTTGGTCTGTTCGCAGGAGACGATGTAGCAGCAGACTCCCATCATGCCGACGGTCAGTTGTTTAACAAGCATGGCCATGATCCTTGCAGTGGTGTGGAGGAGGTGAATCGGTGGGCGGCGAGCCAACGGACGGTGCATCCCCAGTCCGCCTGTTCGACGGACCGGGGATGGACGGATGCGCGATTACTTCGTGCCGCAACCGGAGCAGCCGCAGCCGCCGGCAAAGGGGTTGACCGTGACCGGGCCCGGAGGCAAACGCTGTTCCACCGCGCTGACCACGCCGTCAAAGGCTTTGACGGCCGGGCTGTCCTCGTCTCCGGAAAGGTAGGCGGTTCCGGTGTCGCCGGCCATGACCACGCGCGGGTCCATGGGCACGCGGCCCAGGAAGGCCAGGTCAAAGTCGCGGGCGGTCTGCTCGCCGCCGCCCTTGCTGAAGATGTCCACGGTCTCGCCGCAGTGCGGGCAGACAAAGCCGGACATGTTCTCGACCACGCCGACGATGGGCATTTCCACCGCCTTGCAGAAGTTGATCGACTTGCGCACATCGGCCAGGGCCACGGCCTGCGGGGTGGTGACCACCACCGCCTGGACGCCGGGCATGGTTTGGGCCACGGAAAGCGGCTCGTCGCCGGTGCCGGGAGGGGCGTCGACAATCAGGTAATCGAGCGCGCCCCAGTCCATGTCGGCGATAAACTGACGGATGGCCTGGATCTTGAGCGGACCGCGCCAGATAATGGCGTCGTCGCGGTTTTTCATCATGTATTCCAGGCTGACCACCTTGAGGTTGTCGCTGTACTTAAGCGGCGGAATCAGGTCGTCGGGATTGGCCGGAGCCTCAAGAGAACCGGTGAGGTTGAGCATCCGGCAGACGTCGGGACCATGCAGGTCGACGTCCATCAGGCCGACCTGATGTCCTCTTTTGGCCAGACAGAGGGCCAAGTTGACGGCGACGGTCGATTTGCCGACGCCGCCCTTGCCGCTCATGACCAGGATTTTGTTTTTGATTTGACCCAGGGACTTGGTGATGGCGATGTCCTGCTGGGCCAGGCGTGCATCGCCTGAACCGCAACTGCCGTGCTGGTCGCTCCCGCAGGAACTACTGCCACAAGAACTGCTCATATTGCCTCCAACGATAAAGAGAATGGTGATAGGGAAAAGGGGGGTGAACCCATGAATGCGTCGCCGTCCGATCCTGTGCAATCCGCGCCCGGATCTAGTGTGCCGGAAGCGGTCGGTGCGACCAGAAAACATGAGCCCGCGCATTTCCTCCAGAGGAAAGAACGCCGGAGATGCCGCGGGTGTGCGAGTTCATCGTAATTCGGGCCTATACATTAATGCCGGCGAGTTGAAAAGCAAATAAAAAAGCAAAGGGCTTCCGCAGGCGTCCTGCTCGCGGTTTGCCCTGTGTTTTTCTTGATTTATAATTGCCGGAAAAGTTATAGTGCTTACTTGTATCGCATCGCTGGGCCGGGAAAACCACGGCCGGCCCGTCACCCGCCGGCGTCAAGGCGGTTGCGGGCGAGGCGTTGTCTTTGATTGTCGTTTTTGACTATCTGTCCGTGCACAACTATCTGCGACATTGCACCGGGCGCGCCGGGAACGGCGAGCGTCGGGGGAGGGTTTGATGGATCCGTTCAGCAAGAAAATGTTGGAGGAACTGGAACAGATGCAGCAGCACACGGGGCGCATTCTGCGTTCCATGTCGCTGTCCCGGATGATGCCGATGGAGTCCGACGGCTGGCAGCCGGCTGCGGACGTCTACGAGGCGGATAATTACCTCTACGTCTACGTCGAACTGGCCGGCGTGGTGGGCGACACCCTGCGGGTCACGGTCGACGGTCAGCGGTTGCAGGTCAGCGGCGTGCGTCAACTGCCGCCGCACCAGTCGATCGCCTGCATTCACCAGCTCGAAATCGAGCTAGGCGCCTTTCAGCGAACCCTGACCCTGCCTGCCGCCGTCGAGGTTGAAGGGGTTGACTCGACCTACATCAACGGCATCCTTGTGGTGACTCTGCCCAAGCGAATCAGGAAGGGCAGGGTGACAATCAGGATAACCCCTGGAGAATAGCATGGAAAACGAACAGCAAGCGCCACAGAAAAAAATGGACCCTGCCGATCTGGTCGTGCCGGAATCCCTGCCCATTTTGCCGTTGCACGGGTTTGTCTTTTATCCCGGCATGGGATTTCCGCTCCAGGTGTCGAGTGAGACCTCCAAGCAATTGATCGACGACGTCCTCCTGGGCGACCGGTTGATCGGGCTGGTGCCGAGCCGCCGCGACCAGACCAGCGACGACGACATTCTTGGTCCGGACGACCTCTATCAGGTTGGCGTGGTCGGGTATTTGCACAAGCTCAACAAGGCTACCGAGGGCTTCTATCAGATCCTGATGAGCGGCACCAAGAAGATCGCGGTCTCCGAATTCGTTGACTCCAAACCTTATCTGCGGGCCAAGGTGGTTGAGATCCCGATGGAGCTCGTCGAGGATAAGAAAATCGAGGCCCTGCTGTTCAACATCCGCGGCCAGTTTCAAAAATTGGTGAGCGCCACTGAACTGCCCCAAGAGCTGGTGGCCACCATCAACAGCCTGACCAACCCCTTTTACGTCGCCTATCTGGTCAGTTCTCAGTTGAATTTGAAGATTGAAATGGAGCAGGAGATCCTTGAAATCACTCCGCTGCACGATCTGCTCCACCGGGTGGCCAAGGAGTTGGCCAAGCGTCTGGAAACCGTGGAGATGAGCAACCAGCTGCAGGCCTCCATGAAAAAAGACATGGACGAGCGGCAGCGCGAGTTTTTTCTTCGGCAGCAGTTGCAGGCTATCCGCAAGGAGTTGGGCGAGGGCGACGACGACAAGGTTGAGGTCAAGGAGCTCAAGGAAAAGGTGGCCGAGAAGGGGCTCAGCCCCCAGGCCAAGACCGTGATCGACAAGGAATTGAACCGGCTGGAGCGGATTTCCCCCTCGTCGCCCGAGTATTCGGTGTCGCGCAACTACATCGACTGGATTCTCGACCTGCCCTGGACCGAATCCACCAAGGACACCCTGGATTTGAACCAGGCGGAAGAGGACCTCAACCAGGACCATTACGGCCTCAAGAAGATCAAAAAACGGATTCTCGAGTTTCTGGCGGTGCGCAAACTCAAAGAGGACATCCACGGCCCGATCCTCTGCTTTGTCGGCCCTCCCGGCGTGGGCAAGACCTCGCTGGGCCAGTCCATCGCCCGCACCATGAACCGCAAGTTCGTCCGCATTGCCCTGGGCGGGGTGCGCGACGAGGCCGAGATTCGCGGTCATCGCCGCACCTATATCGGCGCCTTGCCGGGCCGGATCATCGAAAGTTTGAAACGGGCCGGTTCCAACAACCCGGTCTTCCTGCTGGATGAAATCGACAAGCTAGGCAACGATTTTCGCGGCGATCCTTCCTCGGCCCTGCTGGAGGTGTTGGACCCGGAGCAGAATTCGACCTTTACCGATCATTATCTGGATATTGAATTCGACCTCTCCAAGGTGATGTTCATTGCCACCGCCAACGTGCTCGACACCATCCCCGGCCCGTTGCGCGACCGCATGGAGGTGGTTGAGCTGTCGGGCTACACCCAGCAGGAAAAGGTGGCGATTGCCGTCCGCCACCTGCTGCCCAAGCAGCTGGAGGCTCACGCCCTGCGCAGCGACGATCTGGAAATGCCGGAAGCCGCCATTGGCGCCCTGATTTCCTCCTACACCCGCGAGGCCGGGGTGCGCAATCTTGAACGCGAGATTGCCGCCGTCTGCCGGGGCACGGCAGCTGAGATTGCCCGGGGCCGCACCGAGAAAATGGTGGTCAGCCCGGAGAGTCTCTACGATTTTCTCGGGCCACAGCGCTTCTTTCCGGAGATGAAGGCCCGCAGCTGGGGGCCGGGATTGGCCACCGGACTGGCCTGGACCCCGGTGGGCGGCCAGATTTTGTTTATCGAAACCTCGAAGATGAAAGGCCGGGGCGGCCTGACCCTGACCGGCAAGCTGGGCGAGGTGATGAAGGAATCGGCCACTGCGGCGCTGACCTACATCAAATCGCACGCCAAGGAGTTGGGCGTGGACGAGGACGTCTTTGCCGGCATTGATCTCCATGTGCATGTGCCGGAGGGCGCCATCCCCAAAGACGGCCCCTCGGCGGGCGTGTCTATGGTTTCGTCGCTGGTGTCGGTGCTCCTGGGCCGGCCGGTGCGCCAGAATGTGGCCATGACCGGTGAAATCACCCTGCGCGGCGACGTCCTGCCGGTGGGCGGCATTGGCGAGAAGGTGCTGGCCGCGCTCCGGGCCGGGATCAACGAGCTGATCCTGCCTGCACTCAATGAAAAAGACGTGTTGGAGATTCCCGAGGACATTCGTCAGGGCGTGCTCTTCCACTACCCCCATACCATCCGTGAGGTTCTGGAGATTGCCATGGACAAAACTGAGGCGCAAAGCTGATGCTGGGTTGGTTTAAAAAGAAATTCGGCAAAAAGCCGGCCGAACCCGAAGTCGTTGCCCCGGAGCCGATCCAGGATGCGGTCGAAGAGGTCCTGATTGAGGCCCCGTTGGCTGATCAGGCGCCGGCAACCCAGGAGCCGCTTGCGGAACTGCAAGCGCCGATTGACGCCGAGGAGGAGACGACAGAGGCTGCAGTCGCTGAAGCTGCCGAACCTGTTGTCGAAGCTGTGGCCGTCGAACCCGCAGAGCCGATTGCGGTGGTTGCTGAACCCGTTGCAGACGATGCGCTCACCGCGGACGCGATGGAAACCGCTGAGTCGGCCGAGGTAGTTGAACCCGCTGCCGCTGCCGTCGAACCGGTTGCCGTCGATCCGATTGCAGCTGAAGCGATTGCACCTGATATTGAGCGCGGTGAAGACCAGACCCCAGACGAGCAAACGGCGGCAATCCCCGAGTCGCCGGCGGTTGAGCCGCCCGATGCGCAGGGCGTTGACGATACGGCGGCGCCGGTTGCACTGCAAGCGGAACTCGCTCCCTTGATCGAAGCGGAACCGACCGCAGGCGACGAACCGGAACCCGCACCCGCCTTGGAGACGGAAGAAACATCCCCGCAGGAACCGACCGCTGACGAGGGCGCGGAACTTGCCGCCGAGGAAGCCGGCGACACGGATGCTGAACCGTCCGCTTCCCCCATTGTGCCAGCCGCGCCGCTGGTTTCCAAAACCCAGGAAAAACCGAGCAGCAAGTCGTTGTTCAAACGGCTTCAGGAACGCTTGGGCAAGACCCGCGATTCTTTTGTCTACCGCTTGGACCGCCTCTTTCTTGGCAAAAAGGAAATCGATCAGGATCTGTTCGAGCAGTTGGAGGAAATTCTGATCACCGCCGATCTCGGCGTCGGCACCACCCTGGAGTTGCTTGACGGGGCGCGGAAGAAGGTCAAACGCGACCAGTTGAGTGATCCCCAGGCCCTGAAGGCCATTATACGCGACCAGATTGCAACCTATATCCAGGCCTCGGAGCAACCCGCCGAACTGGTGATGCCCGAGGACGGGCCTTTTGTGATCATGGTGGTCGGCGTCAACGGCGTCGGCAAAACCACCTCCATCGGCAAGATCGCCGCCAAGTTCGTCCGCGCCGGACAATCGGTGCTGATGGTGGCCGGCGACACCTTCCGTGCCGCCGCCATCAACCAGCTCCGCATCTGGGGCGAGCGGGTCGGGGTTGAGGTCATTGCCCAGAACCCCGGCGCCGATCCCTCGTCCGTAGTCTACGACGGGCTGGAATACGGCGTGGCGCACAACTTCGACGTTATCCTCATCGACACCGCCGGCCGTCTCCACACCAGCGTCAACCTGATGGAAGAGTTGAAAAAGATCAAGCGGGTGATTGGCAAGAAAATGCCGGGCGCGCCGCACGAGGTGATGCTGGTGCTCGACGCCACCACCGGCCAGAACGGCATTTCCCAGGCCAAGATGTTCCACGAGGCCGTGGGCGTCAGCGGCCTGACCCTGACCAAATTGGACGGCACCGCCAAGGGCGGCATTGTCGCCAACGTCTGCCGCGAAACCAAGATCCCGGTTCGCTTTATCGGCATCGGCGAGCAGATCGACGATCTCCGCGATTTTGACGCGCGCGAATTCGTTGACGCCCTCTTTGCCGGCCAGGAACGCTAATCAGCCCGGTTACGCCGTCGATCACGGCGGCGTAACCGGTCGCAGCACATTTCAAACAGCACATCACAATGGAATATCGACAACATAATCAACCGGGCTGCGGCGGCTGTCTGCTGCTGCTTGCCCTGCTGGCCTTGGTCACCGGCGGCGCGCCGGCCCTGCTCAATCTCTTGGGCTTTCTCTTCTATTCCGGCTTGGCCGGCCTGTTGGTGCTGGTGGGCGGGTTTTGGGCCTTCACCTATTACATCCAGCGCCGGGTTTCCACCTACGAATCCTCGCAAACCGAGAGCCATAACCGTTTCGTTTTCCTCCTGGTCAACATCCTGGTCAAAATAGCCCAGGCTGACGGCCATTTTTCGCGGGCCGAACTGAACGCCATCCTCACCTTCTTCCAGGTCCATCTGCGCTACAACCAGGATCAGATGTACTGGGTCAAGCAACTGGTCAAGGATGCGAGGAACGCCGAGACCGATCTGCGCGGCCTGCTTGAGGAGTTCCGCGCCAATTTTGCCTACGAACCGCGCCTGATCCTGCTGGAGCTGATCTACCAGATCATCTACACCAAACAGCCGCCGCCGGAAAACGAGTTGCGCCAGGCTCGGGCAATCGCTCAGCTGCTGGAGATTTCGGTCTACGATCAGCGCACTATCGAGGCCAAGTACATGTACCGCCAGCGGCAGGAAGCCGCCAGCGCCGGCAACCTGGAAGAGCAGTATTATGCAGTACTCGGCCTGGAAAAGGGCGCTGATTTTGTCGAGATCAAGAAGGCCTACCGCAAGTTGTCCATGCAGTACCATCCGGACAAGGTCGGGCATTTGGGCGAGGAGTTTAAAAAGGTCGCCGAAGAAAAGATGAAGGAAATCAACGTTGCCTACGGGTATTTTGAGAAGAAGTTCGCCGGCGGCCGATAGTCGTGTGTTCCGGCGTCGCCGGGCTTGATGTTTCAGCGATGCAAACCTTTAAGACGACGGACGCAACGGCCGTCTAACAACCAACAACAGCGAGAGGGCGTGCAATGAGTGGTGTAGCCAAAAAGATGCGGGGTTTTGCGGAAAATTCCTCATGGATTCGCAAGATGTTCGAGGAGGGCGCGAAAATGAAGGCCGAATTCGGGGCCGACAAGGTCTTTGATTTCAGCATTGGCAACCCCGACGTGCCGCCGCCGGCCAAGTTTTACACCGTGCTCCGCGAACTGGCGCAAAACGAGCAGCCCGGCATCCACGGCTACATGCCCAACGCCGGCTACCCCTTTGTCCGCGAGGCCCTGGCCAAACGGCTTGGCGCCGAGCAACAGGTGAACCTGGGCGCAGGCGACATCCTCATGACCTGCGGCGCGGCCGGTGGTCTGAACGTCATCTTCAAGGCCCTGCTTGATCCCGGCGACGAGGTCATTATTCTTTCGCCGTTTTTTGTCGAATACCACTTCTACATCGACAACCACGGCGGCGTTGCGAAGATCGTTGCCACGGACAAGGACTTCAACCTTGACCTGGGCGCCATCGAGCAGGCCTTGAGCGAAAAAACCAAGATCGTCCTGATCAACAGCCCCAACAACCCGACAGGCCAAATTTATTCGGCCGAGTCGATGCAGCAACTGGGCAAAATGCTGGACGCCGCCGGCGGACGCTTCAACACCAGCATCTATCTGGTGTCCGACGAACCGTACCGCAACATCGTGTTTGACGGCCACCAGGTGCCGCCGCTGATGACCGCCACCACCAACGCCATCCTGGCTTCTTCCTACTCCAAGGAGTTGTCGCTGCCGGGCGAGCGGATCGGCTATCTTGCCGTTCATCCGGCCATGGCCGACAAGGAAGCGGTGATCGGCGCCCTGACCCTGGCCAACCGCATCCTCGGTTTTGTCAATGCGCCGGCCCTGATGCAGCGGGCGGTGACCCAACTACAGGACGTGTCGGTCGACAACACCATCTACGCCCGCCGGCTGGAAGCCTTCTGCAAGGTGCTCGACGAGGCTGGGATGAGCTATGTCCGCCCCAAGGGCGCCTTTTATCTCTTCCCGCAGACGCCGATTGACGACGTCGAGTTCTGCCGCCTGCTGGCCGAACAGAAGATCCTGGCCGTGCCCGGTCGCGGCTTTGGCCTGCCCGGCCACATCCGGCTGGCCTTCTGCGTCGATGAAAAGGTGATCGCCGGTTCGGTCGAAGGCTTTAAGAAGGCGATGGCGCTGGCGAAAAAATAATTGCCGCCCTGGTTCAATAAAAAAGGCCGCCTTCCCTTGCGGGAGGCGGCTTTTTTTTGTTGGCGGCGCTGCTTTGGTCAGCCGCGATCCGCCTTGCGGATCACCTCGCACAGGTCGTAGGCAATGGCGGCGATCTCCTGTTCGTCTTCGCCTTCAGTCATTACCCGGATGACCGGTTCAGTGCCCGAGGCCCGCACCAGGATACGACCCCGGCTGCCCAGTTTCTGCTCCGCTTTTTCCAGGGCCTCGGGAAAACCGGAGATGTGCTCCGGGGCAATCTTGGTGGCCATGCGCACGTTCTGCAGCACCTGGGGAAAGGTGGCCATGATCGTGGCCAGCTCGGACAGCGGCTTGTTTTTCTTGATCATGATCGCCAGCAACTGCAGGCCGGCGAGGATGCCGTCGCCGGTGGTGTTGTGGTCGAGAAAAACCAAATGTCCGGACTGCTCGCCGCCGAAATTGTAGCCTTTGGCGCGCATGGCCTCGACCACATAGCGGTCGCCCACCTGGGTGCGCACCATCTGGCCGCCCATGCCGGTCATGGCCTGCTCCAACCCCATGTTGCTCATCACCGTGGCCACCAGGGTCTTCTTTTTCAGTTTACGGCGGTGCATCAGGTCGCTTGCGCAGATGGCCATGATGTGATCGCCGTCGACAATGGCGCCGTGCTCGTCGCAGACGATCAAACGGTCGCCGTCGCCGTCCAGGGCCAGGCCAATGTCTGCGCCCAGTTGCTTGACTTTGGCGGCCATCACCTCCGGATGGAGGGCCCCGCATTCGTGGTTGATGTTCTTGCCGTCGGGCTCGGCCCCAATGGTGGTCACCTTGGCCCCGAGTTCGTAGAACACGTGGGGCGCCACCCGGTAGGTTGCGCCGTGGGCGCAGTCGAGCACAATGTGGAAATCGTCGAGCACGTAATCCTTGGGAAAGGTGTTCTTCAGATACACAATGTATCGCCCGCAGGAGTCCTCGATGCGCGAGGCCTTGCCCACCTCGTCGGCCACCGGCCTGAGCGCCGCCATCTTCTGCGAGAAAATCAGGTCTTCGATGTCGGCCTCCATCTCATCGGGCAGTTTGTAGCCGTCGGCGGAAAAGATCTTGATGCCGTTGTCCTGGAAGGGATTGTGCGAGGCCGAGATCACCACACCCGCGTCGGCCCGCATCGAGGTGGTGATGAAGGCGATGCCCGGCGTGGGCAGCGGCCCGACCAACTGGACGTTGACGCCCATGGAGCAGATGCCGGCGGCCAGGGCGTTTTCCAGCATGTAGCCGGAAAGACGCGTGTCCTTGCCGATAACGATGGTGTTGCCCTTGACCTGGTTTTTGACGATGAAGGCGATGGCCCGGCCAATCTGCATGGCGATCTCGGTGGTCATGGGGTAGATGTTGGCCACGCCGCGCACGCCGTCGGTTCCGAAGAGTTTTTTCATGGGTTGTTCCTGGTGTTGAAGAGTAGGGGCAATGGAGAGATTCGCGTGAAAGGTTCGTCAGTTGGCGATCCGCCTTCAGGGCAGAATGCGAACCTTGTTCGGGGTGATGTTGAGGATGACAATCGGAGCGTGTCCCGGCAGATTGACGCCGTTGACCAGCACTTGGACCTCCTTGCCGACGTTGTTGTCGGTGGTGGCGTTGACCGAGGCCCGAAACAGCATGGCCAGTTCCGAGGTCACGCGCACAATCTGTTCCGGGATCTCGGCCTCCACGGTCACCGTGGCGGGGACAATTTTTATCGGCGGCACGGTTTCCGCGATCATCACGGGAACCCCGCGCACCGTTTTTTTGACCATGATTTCGGTGAGCGTCGCCTTGGCCTCGATCACCGTCTCGCCGATGAGCTTCAGCAGGGTTTCGTTCAGATTGAGATGCACCTGCGACGTGCCGGATCTGTCGATGCCCTCAAGGTCAATAACCGCCGTCGCCACTGCGTTTTCCTTGTCCAGCACGGTCTGCGGCCCGGTAACGGTGATGTGCGCAGGATTGAGGGTCAGGCTTTCCAGGATGAAACCGGCGGCCGGTTTGCCCTTGGTCACCGGGATGATGGTAAAATCCTTTTGCACCAGTTTGTCGACCAGCAGGGTGATGTTGGCCGGTTGGACCCGCTGCACCGTGAGGCCGCGCGGCAATGGAATCGACTCCGCCCCATTTTTGATCACCATGGCGCCCGGTTCCGCCTTGCCCAGATCAACGGGCAGGGAAATGTTCTGCTGCCGCATCTCCTGGATCATGCGCCGAGAACCGCTGAGGGACACCTCAATCTCCTTTTTGTACTGGTTGGCAATGACCAGATTGCTGGGCAGATTGCGCAATTCCAGGGGGATGGTCACGGTCAGGTCCACCCGGTCTTCGCCGACCACGAAATACCAGAGACTGGCCCCGATGATCAGCGACAGGACCTTGAGCAGCCAGTGTCGGGAGAGGAAGGAGAGATCAGGCGATCTTTTCATGGCGTTTCAGGGCGTGCAGCCAGGTTTTCCAGCGCGCGGTTTTTGGGGCCGCCGAGATCAGCTCATTGAGGGCGGCGCGCAGGCTGTTTTCGTCGTGAAAGGTGGTGATCGCCCCTTGCTGGACCAGGGAAATCTCCTGGGTTTCCTCGGAGACCACGATGATCACCGCGTCCGTCTCTTCGGACAGGCCAAGGGCGGCGCGGTGGCGGGTGCCGTAGCGCTTGTCGATGCGCGGGTTGTGCGACAGCGGCAGCAAACAGCCGGAAGAGTGGATTTTTCCCTTGTGGATGATCACGCCGCCGTCGTGCATCGGTGAAGCGGGCAGGAAAATAGCCACCAGCAGCTCGGCGCACAGGCGGGCGTCGAGGCGATGGCCGGTGTCGACGTAATCGCGCAGGCCGGTGTCGCGTTCGATCACCATCAGCGCCCCGATGCGGCGTCTGGCCATGTAGGTGGCGGCGCGGACGATCTCCTCCATGTCTTGTTCGGCGACGTCGGCGGCCTTGTGAAACGGCGTTTTGCCCATCTGGGTCAGGGCCCGGCGGATGTCGGTCTGAAACAGGATGACAAGCACCACCAGGATCGAACCGAGGAAGGTCTTGAGCAGCCAGTGCAGGGTCTGCAGTTCAAGCTTGCCCGAGAGGAAATAGATGCTAATAATGAGCGCGATGCCGACCAGCATCTGCACGGCGCGGGTGCCGCGAATCAGGAGAATGATCCGGTAGATGATGTACGAGACGAGCAGGATATCAAGAATATCCAGCACTCGCATGGAGAGGATCGCGTCAAGCATGGGAGCCCGGAGCCAAGGTGATTGATGTTGGCAACTTGTCTGATATGTGTAGCATGTCAGGTGCCGATTGAACAGGGAAATGTCGGGCGTCAGGTCGTCGTCGGACGCCCCGGAGCCGCGGTGGCCGTTCTTGGCGCAGGGAGAGCGCCGTGCCGCGGCAGAATCGAAGGACAAGACACGGGCCGGCGCTGCCGTCATTCGACCAGAGGGGGCAATGCGAGAATCGCGAGATTGCTCGCTTTGGTCAGCAGGACAAAGGCACCACAGGAATGATGGCCGCATGAATGATCCGCCGATAAGGAGTCGTGCGTGCAACAACAAATCATTATATCCGCCGGAGGCGACAACATGATCAAAGAATTGGTGCGACGGACGCGAACTGTCCGCCGTTTTCAGGAAGCGCGCAAGCTGGACCAGGCCATGCTGCGGGAACTGCTCGATCTTGCCCGGCTGGGCGGCTCGGCCCGCAATGCTCAGGCGCTGAAGTACATGGTGGTGACGGACGACGCATTGCGGGAACAGCTTTTCCCCCTGCTCGGTTGGGCCGGCTACCTGCCCGAGTGGCCCGGGCCGGAACCGGGAGAACGCCCGCCGGCCTATGTGGTCTGCCTGTTGGATACCGCCCTGCAGAAAGGGCCGGCTACCGAGGCCCATTTTGATCTGGGCATTGCCACTCAGAGCCTGTTGCTTGGCGCGGCTGAACGCGGCGTGTTCGGTTGCCGCATCGGCGCCTTTTCAGCCGCCGTGGTGCAGCGTCTGCTGCAATTGGACGGCCGCTTCACGGTATTGTTGGTGCTGGCGCTTGGCTATCCAGCGGAAACAGTGGTATTGGAAGATGTGGGTGCAGACGGCGACGTCCGCTACTGGCACGACGACCAGGGCGTGCACCATGTGCCCAAGCGATTGCTGGACGAAATCCTCATTGATCCACCGGAGGTTGTGTGAGTCACACCGCCATGCTGCAAATTTTGGGAATTTTTTCGTTGGCAACTTTTGTCGGCAGTTTAATCGCCGTGCCCTGGCTGATCGGCCGCATGCCGGCCGATTTTTTTCTCACCCATTGGCATAAGGTCGAAACCCGGCATCGCCGCCATCCGGCGGTGGCTCTGTTAACCCTCGTCCTCCGCAATAGCCTCGGCTTGTTGCTGCTGCTGGCCGGCATCGCCATGCTGATGCTGCCCGGGCAGGGACTGCTGACCATGCTGATTGGCCTTTGCCTGATGGATTTTCCGGGAAAACGGCGTTTGCTGGGAAGGATAGTGCAGAATGCCCAGGTCCAACGGGGATTGAACTGGGTGCGCAGGAAACAGGGGAAGACAGAGTTCGCTTTTGCGGAAAAACGGGGGGAGGTGAACAGCTAACGGTTTATGCTGCAACAGGACGCCGTGAGCCCCTCAAGGTATTGTGCAGCGCCACTTGGTTGGAGTGGTTAATGTGATCCGTAGCCTGGATGGAGTGCAACGAAATCCGGGGAAGACGAATATTAACGAGGTGGTTTTCAATACGTGCAGCGTCGTTGATATCGTACGCGGCGTTTAGCAGTGTGGGGCAATAGAAAATCCCCGATAGCTATATGGCTATCGGGGATTTTTGCGAGAAACCGAACAAGAGGTTTTTTAGCTTGTTCCCGGATTCCGCTGAAGCTTCATCCAGGCTACTTGCTGCTCCTCCCGCCAATAGTTGCGATTGCTGGGTAACTGCCGTTTTTAGGTTCAATGTAGCCTGGATGGAGTGTAACGGAATCCGGGGGGCGAAAATTCGCGAGGCGATTTCCGTTGGGTAAAGCGTAGTTGAAATCGTATGCGGCGTTTAGCAGTGTAGGCCAATAACAATCCCCGATAGCAATGGAGCTATCGGGGATTTTTGTGAGAACTCGAGCAAGAGATTTTTCAGCTTGTTCCCGGATTCCGCTGAAGCTCCATCCAGGCTACTTGCTGGATGGGATGGGTGGATGATTTGACCCAAAGAAAAAGCCCGCCAGCAGGGCTGACGGGCTTGGGTAAGTATCTGTGGAGAGGGTTAGGTCAGCTATTTTTTTTCCTGCGGGCAACTGCGGCTAGGCCGACCATACCTGTGCCGAAGAGCAACATCGTGGCAGGTTCAGGAACTGCATTCATATCTTTAACAACAATAATTGCGTCATTGAAATCGCGTTGTCCACTGCCATAATTATCAAAAGCGATTATCCAATCATCGTTACCACCAGCAACAGTATCACTTGCCCCATAAGAACTAAGCTTGACAGAGGTGCCTGAGGCCAATTGGTAAGTAAGCGCTTTGGCTGTACCGCCAGCATTTTTGTCGTCCTCTGTGTAAACCCTGTTGGTCTCGTATTCCCAAAAGAATCCAAAAACACTTGCCCAATTAGTACCGGCTACACTGTTGTTGATCTTGAGAGTTCCATTTATTATTGAAATGAAAGCCTGATCATCCATGGAGCCTAGAGTGGTAAAATCTGTCAAATACGCCCATTTTCCATTTGTGTCGTATATGCCCAGTTTGCCAGATCCAGATGTGTAATAGGCAACTTCAAAAACTGTAGTTGCTGGGAAATCAGAATGTGTCCATAATGCAGCTTCACTCTGATCAGTTTTTGCATTAACACTATTGCTTGTTATAGTGTTAATTACAGTTTCCAGGTTGGGTTCGGACCCAGATCCATTAGCAACTGTAATTTGTGGGGTTCTGTCATTGAATGGCAGTGCCAAGGCACTCCCTGCCAACAAACCAATACCTGCCACTGCGATCAATGCGCTTTTCAATAATTGTTTTTTCATTGTACCCTCCAAAGGTTATTTGAATGAAAACCTGTGTACGTCTTTAGTTGTTGAGAGTTATTCATGATCCATGCCTGTTTTTTGGGGAGAGGTGAGGTTCTGGATGTATATTGTTTTAACTGATTGAAAATATGGGTTTTTAATAAACTGCACTTGCGTTGCCGGGGTGCAGGTGACGGTTGTTTTTCCCCTCCTCGCTTTTTTTCAATAAAATTTGGTCCTTAAAGCTGGAAATAAGTATCCATAACTTCCTTTCGTGTGCCGGAAAACTGGGAATCGTATTTTTTTGTTCAATTATAATAGGTAAATGTCGTCTTCTTGAGTTTCCGCAAAAGAGGAATTGTGGCAGATTTCGCGCTTGCGAAGGGGGCAAAGGCGGACGGAAGTGCATGCGCGTAAGCAAGGATGATGAGATGCTACAGGACCAGGCCTGATTGCCGGCTCGGTTTGGGAAGGTTAAACAGAATGGAGCGGAAAGGCGGGGATGGGGGGCTCGGTAAAGGCAATCCCGGCATGGAACAATGGCGTGTTTTCAAGCGGCTCAGACCAGATCACGCGTCCAGAGCCTTCCGCTTGGGAGACAGGCCCGTCGGTTTCCAGGAAAAAATGGATAACCGTGTCTGGGGTGAGGGGCAGATGGCTGGCAAAGCGAATGCCGCCGTTGCTGAGGTCAATGGTCCAGGCGTCGTCGTCCCGTTGGCCGGGCAATTGGTCGCTGCCGGTGATTTCGGAAAAGCGGAAGTTGTTGTGGCTGGGGATGCGAACAGAACGGCGGCGATTGATCGGTTGGCTTTCGTGCTCGCCAACATTGGCGTCACTGCCGGCGAGCAGCTGATATTGACGGCACGAAGGAAAATGGCTGGAGGTGCAGTAGGCGGCAACATGTTGCTCTACGGGCAAAAACAATCCGTCTGTAACCAGCAGGCAGGATCGACTACAGGCAGACCAGTGCGGACAGTGGCATCGGCGCTGCAGCTCTGGTTCTTTAGTCATAATGTTGTGCCTTTGGATAACGGTTTGTTTACGCATAAAATAATGTAATGCAAAAAAGGCTCCATGCCATTGCAAATGGTCTATTTATGCGTGAATGTTTGTGTTTTCTGGCATGGCGTCATGCGCACCACTCCCGTTTTTTGCGGCCGGAGCAGGAAAGAGAGCGGCTTTTTTTATTCGAGCACAGTATATAGAGGCGCAATTCAAGTAGAGTTGGAACCGAAGCCAAAGTGGCTTGGCTTCGGTCTTCGGAGGGTGGCGGCAGGCCTATGCAGCGCTGCCTTGGTGGCTCAAGGAGTAAAGGAAAGAGGGGGCGACAGGTGGCAGGCAACATCGTGCTGATTGGATTTATGGGGGTGGGTAAGGGGCGAACGGCGCGGGCGTTGGCTGCGGCAACCGACCGATTTGCTGTGGACACCGACGACCTGATCGAGTCGTTTTTGAAAACCAAGATCCGCGCTTTTTTTGCTGAGCAGGGCGAACCCGCCTTTCGTCGGGTGGAGCAGCAGGTGGCCGACTGGTTGGAAGCGCATGTGAGCGGCAGCATTGTTTCCACTGGCGGCGGTTTTTTCATGGTCAACAATATCAGTCAGTTGGGGCGGGTGGTGTATCTTCATTCAAGCCTCAAGGGCATCTTCGCAACCCTCAAGCAGCATCCAGACGCCGAACGCAAGATCAAAAAACGGCCCTTGCTGCAGGATATGGACAAGGCCAAGGAACTCTATCGCACCCGTTTGCCCCTGTACCGTGCGGCAGCAGATTATGAGATCGATGTGGAAGGGCAGAAAACCTCAGAGGTGGCGGCAGCAATCAAGGCGCTGCTGGTTCAGGACGGGTTATTGTAGCGGGTGTGTTCGCCGTGCGGTGATTGAAGGCTTGGGTGGAAGGTGGCTTTCCCTGGTTCCCATGCGTTGCGTGGGAACCTTCATTGATGCGCGGCATCTGATTCTGGCGCCTTTGGCCTGTCGCGCCGCCTGGCGTATGCCTGCGGCGCAGGTTTGGCTGCCGTTCCCATGCAACGCATGGGAACGAGAAGAAGGTGTTTGTAGGATTTTAGGTTCTCGTTCTGTGCGTTCCACAGGAGCCGAGGCGAGGAAATACAGACGAGACATTTTATGTCGTCATCTCGACCAAAGGGAGAAATCTCGTTTGTTGAAGGGACAGATTTCTCGCTGCGCTCGAAATTGACGCAGCCGGGAGGCGTTGATTGTGTAAAGATTTAAAGACCGCCCCGGCTCTCGACAATTTGTTCCCGTGCGTTGCGAGGAAGCGAGAAGATGGAGTGTGCAGGACAGGGAACCGCAACGGAACCACTGCAGCGCACGAAAGTCCAAAAAACGGCAGCGAAAATTTTAGAGATGGCGCCGGCGCAGGCAAGGTCACGCCGTTGCAATACCAGCAGGAAGGATACAGGCATGAGTGAGATCATTCGATACGTTAAAGGCCAGGACCCGGACCGGGACGCCTGGCTGACCAACTTTTTCACCGAGAACCATCTGGCCTACGAGACCTTTCCCGATGTGGTGGCCTCGCCGGAGCAGTTGAAGTTCATCGTTCATCTGGAAGACGAGCAGATCTACTATCCCTGCTCGGACGAACTCTTCACCGCCATCATCGAAAAGCGGGCCGACACCATCCTGCTCTCGGCCTACATCGGCATCTGGACCCGGCTGGAGAAACTGGTGCGCGAGGTGGTGACCGACCCTTACAAACAGAAGTATTTGCTCAGCCTGCTGACCATCAAATACAACCATGAAATCATGCACAAGGTGCAACTGCCGGGTCGGATTGAAAAACGGCTGCTGGGCATCTTCACCACTATCAGCGAGATCGACCGGCCCCTGGCGGTTGAGCGGGAGCGGGAAAACAAGCGGGTGGCCGCCTTCCTTCAGTCCGAGGCTTTTGAACAGGTGTTCAATTCGCCGGAGGGCCTGGAGGTCGGCGCCAACACCACCCTGACTGACATCGACCTGCAACTGCACCTGTTGCGCCTGCGCCGCTTGCTGCTGCTCAGTTCGATGCGGCCCATCTGGCGGCAGGACCAGCCCCCGGAAATCGAGACCCTGCGCCGGGTGATGAACAAACCGCTCGACACCCCGGAATGGCAGTGGATCTGCAACTGGCTGCGCGACGTCATTTCCGGCAAGCGGCGGCCCTGCATCCTCTGGGTGGGCGGCCGCTCCGGCGAGATTGTTTTTGATCTGGCCATTCTGCGCATTTTCATGAAGATCGGCATCAAGGTGATCCTGGCGGTCAAGCAGGGATTTTACTACCACCGGGTTTCCTTTGTCGACCTCCTTGAGGACCCGACCCTGGACGAACTGCTCGACGACGCGGAAATTATAGGTGAGGGGAAAATCTCGAAAAATCAGCTGCTCCGCCATCTGGACAGCGACAACCGACTTCTGGTGATCTCCGACGGCACCCGCGAACCTTTCAACCCGCTGTTGACCTCGGTCACCTACGCCCGCGCCTTCAAAGAGGCCGATCTGGTGGTGTACCGCAATCCCGGCGGCCGCGAGAACATCTCCAACCATTTCCAGTTCACCCGCGACATTGTCTCGATCATCCCCGGCGACGACGGCGAAATCGACATTCTCCTCAAGCCGCACCATTCCAAGGCCATTCGCTTCTCGCGGGCGGCGCTCCGGCGCAAAGCGGACGATCTGATCAACATGGTGGTGCGCGAAAAGGCGCAGGGCAAAACCATCATGTTCTATTCGGCCATTGTCGGCTCGATCCCCGGTCAGTTAAAAACCGCCAAGGAGATCCTCAACGTCTTTGTCGAGCATCTGCGCTCGTCGCTCAACGACGTGGTGATCATCAACCCGGGCGAGCATTTTGTCGAGGGCATGGACGCCGACGACATCATGTATATGTGGGAGATTTTCCAGCGATCCGGCAATATCGACATTTGGCGCTTCCAGAGCGTCGACGACATCGTCAAGTCCTTTGAATTGATGGGCAAAAAGGTGCCGCCAGAGTGGACCGGCAAGGACTCCACCTATTCCACCGGCTGCACCAAGGAGATGGAGATCGCCATGCAGATCCAGAAGCAGTATCCGGAGATGCAGTTGATGGGTCCGCCCTACGAAAAGTTCCAGCGCCGCAAGGAGTACGGGGTCGGCAAGCTCTACGACCGCACCCTGGCCGGCAGCGAATAAGAGTTTTTGTGCCCCGAACCTTAAATTTTTTCCAGCAAACAATGTGATGATGAACAACGCCAGTGCTTTGAGCTTTCTCGACGCCGCCTTTCGCAAGATGTATCCCCAGGATTATGAGTGTCGGCAATCGGCCGAGCAGCGCCTCAAGCATTTGGCCATGACCCCATGGGCCATGGGCGATCTGATTGATCTGGCGGTTGACTTGGCCGGCATGACCCGGTCGCTGCAACCACCGGTGGGCCGCAAAAAAATGGTGATGATGGTGGGCGACCACGGCGTGGCCGCCGAGGGCGTTTCACATCATCCAGATGAGGCGACCGCTGAGACGGTTCGCCGTTTCGCGGGCGGCGGGGCTGGGTTGAACGGTCTGGCGGGCGGCGCCGGGGCCGGGATCTATGTGGTCGACGTCGGGATCAGGGAGGATTTGACCGACCTGGCGCAGGCGGGCAAAATCCTGGTCAAGAAGATCGGCAGGGGCACAACCAACATGGTCTACGGCCCGGCCATGACCCGGACCCACGCGGTGATGGCGGTCGAGGCCGGCATTGAAGTCGCGGACGCGTTGGCCGCCGAGGTCGACGTCTTTGCCCTCGGCGAATTGGAAGCTGGGGCCGATGTGTCCAGCGCGGCGATTGCCGCAGTGTTCACCGGCAAGAAGGTGGCGGAATTGGTCGGCCATGATGTTGATTCCGGCGGTGGCCTGGACGAAGAGCGCCTGCGCAACAGGATCGCAGTGATTGACAAGGCCCTGGCCCGCAACAAGCCCAACGCCAAGGACGGGCTGGACGTGCTGGCCAAGGTCGGCGGCTTTGAGATCGGGGCCATGGCCGGTTTGATTATTGGCGCTGCGGGCCAGCGCAAACCGGTGATCATCGACGGCTTTGCGTCCGCTGCCGGGGCGATGATCGCCTGCAGCCTGGAACCCTTTGCCCGCGATTACCTTGTCTGCGCCCGCCAGAGCCTCGAACTTGGCCACGGAGCGTTGCTTGCGAAACTGCAACGGAAACCGCTGCTTGCTTGCAATCTCCGTTTGGGCGTGGGAGCAGGCGCAGCCCTGGCCATGCATGTGGTGGATGCGGCCGCCGCCCTTCTCGCTGCCGCTGCCGCCTGCGCCAAGGTCGATGTCCGCGACGGGCAGTGACTGCGTGTGAGGAATGAGTGCGAATGTTTGAGGCTGTACAAAAAATTGTACTAATGCGGTCTGGATATTGACGAACAGGCCGGAGCGTGCTATTTTTTAGGCAACATCAATACCCATTCCCAGGTGGTGCAGTGACTGTGAGACGTGTTTTTTCAGGAGTGGTTGTTTTTTCTGTACTGTTGTCGCTAAACGGCTCGCCGGCTTTTGCCAATGAGGCCCAAGCGGCCCTGACAGGCAGGACGTCCGTGTATCAATATGAGATACCGGGCAATTTAAGCCCCGAGGAAAAAAAGTGGTTTAAAACCTTTCAAGAAGGGAATTTTTTGTCGGAAGGGTGGCAGAAAATATCCGCTGACATCATGGCCAAAACCCCGCCCGCGCAACGTCCTTCCCAGAAGGTTGCCCTTGATAATCTGGGCAGAAAAATTGGAATGGAGTGGTGCCGACCTAACGCCGTCCGCAAGGTCAATTCTTCCATGCTTCAGGAATGGGGCGACATTCTCAAAAAAACCGCTCGTAAAAATCCTCAGCAGTTGGCGTCGGCCATCGCCTATATCGATCAGGAATTGGACGCCGTACTCGATTGAGCATCACGCTCGGCAATTCCGCCCTCGCTGCCTGACGCCTGTTCCACCCGGCACACCAATGCTCCGTGGTGCAGGGTCACGGCCACCGTTTCACCGGTTTGCACCTGTCCCGCCTCGGTCACGATTCGTTTTCTTCCCTCGTTTTTTCGCACGATCGCATAGCCCCGCGCCAGGGTCGCCAAAGGGCTGACCGCGTGCAGGACCCCGGCGGCTCGGCCGAATTGCTCCTGCTTGACTTGGACGTGCAGGCGGATGGCGTGCGCCAGGCGGGTGTGCAGTTCCTTGAGGTGCTGGTCGTGGAGTTGCAGTCGATGCGCGGGGTTGCGTCGCGCTAGGGCAAAGCCTGCCTGGTCGAGTCGTCGGCCCTGATCGGCAAGGGTTGTTTTGAGCGCGAGTTCCATGCGCCCGGTGAGATGATCAAGCCGCAACAGCAACCGGTCGAGCGGATGGGGCATGGTTTCCAGCCGGTGTTTGGTTAGCCGCAGCCGTTGTTCAATCCGGTCGATCCGATTGCGCAGGATGCGTTGCAGCCGCGATCCATGGCGGTCGATCTCCCGGCGCAGGGCCTCGCCGTCGGGGGTCAGCAGTTCGGCGGCGGCGCTGGGAGTGGGAGCGCGCAGGTCGGCGGCGAAATCGGCAATGGTCAGGTCAATCTCATGGCCAACCGCGCTGACCACCGGCAGACCGGAGGCCCGGATGGCGCGGGCCAGTGCCTCGTCGTTGAAGGCCCAGAGATCCTCCAGAGAACCGCCGCCCCGGCAGAGCACAATGACGTCGGTGGCGACGCGGGCGTTGATCTCGGCCAGGGCCTGGACCATGTCGGCTGCGGCTTGGTCGCCTTGCACCGTCACCGGATAGATCGCTATTCGAACCATGGGGCAGCGACGGGCGGCAATGCGGATGAAGTCGTGCACCGCCGCGCCCTGGGGCGAGGTCACCAGGGTGATGTGGGTTGGGAAGCGGGGCAGGCTGCGTTTGAGGTGTTCGTCAAACAATCCTTCGGCCGCCAACTTGCGTTTGAGCTGTTCAAAGGCCTGCTGCAGGGCGCCGGCGCCGTGGAAATCAACGGCGTCGACAATCAGCTGGTAATCGCCCCTGGGTTCGTAGACCGAAATCCGGCCGCGACAGACCACATGGTCGCCGTCTTTGGGCATCCGCTCCAGATAGCGCTGCTGCAGCTTGAACAGCACCGCCTTGATCTGGGCGCCGGCGTCCTTGAGGGTGAAATAGCAATGGCCGGAATAGGGTTTGTGCAGGTTGGAGAGCTCGCCCGCCACGCTGACAAAGGGGAATCGGCCCTCCAGCAGGCTGCGGATGGAACTGTTGAGCTCGGAAACGCTCAGAATTCTGCGCTCATCCATGGAGCGTTCCAGGGCGACGATCATGGGCGGCGTCGGGTGCGGCGGGAATCTGCGGGGCTCGGGGGGCTTTTTGTATTTTCATGGTGGATTGGCTGATGCTTTTTTTTTTCGCCGGGTTATAATCGGGCATTTTGGCGTCCGGGCTCGCGTGTTGTACCGCCTTGTCCGGGCGCGCGCAACGGGTATTTCCCGGCGCGGTTTCGCCTGATTGCGGCTTTTGATCGGCACGGCCGAACGCTGCATTCGCCATACACCACATTATTTTTCACCAGGGAGCACCCATCGCATGACCGAACCAGGCGCCTTTGATCGCGACAACATCAAGCTGCAGCCGTTGGCCCCGCCCATGGGGCTGATGGAACAGTTCAACCTGCCGCCGGCCATGATCGCCTTTATCCGGCGCAATCAGCGGTCCATCTGGATCGTCGTGACCGTGGGCGTGCTCCTGGCGCTTGGTTTGTCGTCGTACTTTGCCTATCGCGATTACCGCGCCGCGCAGGCGTCAGCAGCCCTGGACGCCGCTCTGATTGCCAAGCAGGACAAGCGGCAGCTGCTGGACAAGGTCGTGTCGGAATACGGTGCAACCGGCGCCGCGCTCTGGGCGCAAATCGAGCTGGCCTTGCTTGAGGAGCGGGAAGGACAGCGCGCCCAGGCAATCAGCCGTCTGGAGGCGATCAACGCCGGCTTGCCGGCAAAATCCCTGCTTAAACCCCTGGCGCTCAACAAGCTGGCGGGATTGTATGAAAACGAGAAGCAGTTTGACAAGGCCTTGGCCGCTTACAACGAGCTGGCCGCCAAGGAAGAGTTTGCCGCCGAGGCCTACCGGGCCATGGGCCGGGTGAACGAGCTGCTGGGCAAGAAAGAGGAGGCCGCGGCCATGTACGGCAAATATCTCGAAGCAGCAGGCACGCAGGCTGCACGGGGGCAGGCTGATCCGGTTCGGGAGATGGTGCAGTCCAGACTCAACCAACTGAAAAAATAATGGAAATAATTCAAAAGCCAGAAGAGATGCAGGCGTGGGCAAGGGCCAAAGCGCGCTCAGGCGCGACCATCTGCCTGGTTCCGACCATGGGTTTTTTGCACGAGGGCCATCTCAGCCTGATGCGCCGGGCGGCCGGCTTGTGCGATCTGGTGGCGGCGAGCCTGTTCGTCAATCCCACCCAGTTCGGACCCAACGAGGATCTGGACCGTTACCCCCGCGATTTTGAACGCGACATGGCGCTGTTGCGGCAGGAAAAGGTGGCTGCGGTCTTCGCCCCGACCCCGGACCTGATGTATCCCCAGGGATTTCAAACCGAGGTGCGGGTAAAAGATCTGGCGACCCATCTCTGCGGCAAAAGCCGTCCGGTCCATTTTGCCGGGGTGACGACCGTGGTCAGCAAGCTGTTCAATATTGTCCAGCCCGATGCGGCCGTGTTTGGCGAGAAGGATTTTCAGCAACTGGCGATCATCCGCCGGCTGGTCGCGGACATGAACATCCCGGTGCGGATTGTCGGCCAGCCGATTGTGCGCGAGGCCGACGGCCTGGCGATGAGTTCGCGCAACGCCAATCTCGACCCGGCCAACCGGGCCGCCGCGCTGAGTCTGTCGACCGGGCTGCAACTGGCGCGGGCCAAGGCGCGCGAGGGCGTGCGCTCAACGGCGGCGTTGCACGCCCTGGTGGAGGCGCACATCCATTCCTTTGCCGGAACCGCCATCGACTACGCCAGCTTTGTCGACTGCGAAACCCTGGAGCCGGTTGCCGAAGCGGACGAGCGCACGGTGCTGGCCCTGGCCGTCCACATCGACGGCAAGGTCCGCCTGATCGACAACGGCTATGTCCTGCCCCAGGACGCGAACTGACGGGCCGAGAACGGAGTTCGCCGTTTTCGGTATCCCCACTATTCTACAAGAGGTGCATTGTGCCTGGTTTTGAGATTTTTGGAGCAGAGGAAAAACAGCAGGTTCTGGACGTGCTGGACAGCGGCGTGCTCTTTCGCTACGAGTTTGCCGCCCAGCGCAAGGATGTGTGGAAGGTGCGCGAATTCGAGCAGGCCTTTGCCGCCTACACCGGCGCGACCCACGCCCAGGCGGTGACCTCGGGCACAGCGGCCCTCAAGGTGGCGCTGGCCGCGCTCGGCGTCGGCGCCGGCGACGAGGTGATCACCCAGGGCTTCACCTTTGTCGCCACCTGGGAGGCCATTCTCGATTGCGGCGCCGTCCCGGTCTTCACCGAGGTCGACCTGACGCTCAACATGGACCCGGCTGATCTGGAAAAGAAGATCACCCCGAAAACCAAGGCCATTGTCCCGGTGCACATGATGGGCGCCCAGGCCAGGATCGAGGAGATCAAGGCCATTGCCGACCGCTGCAACATCCCGGTGATCGAAGACACGGCCCAGGCGGCGGGGGGGCGGCTGCACGGCCGGCATCTCGGCAGTTTTGGCGCGGTGGGCACCTTTTCCTTTGACGCGGTCAAGACCATGACCACCGGCGAGGGCGGCATGTGCATCACCAGCGACGAGGCCCTGTGGCGGCGGATGTCGGAATACCAGGACCACGGCCACGACCATGCGCCCAATCCCGGCGGTCGCGGCGGCGAGGGGCGACCTTTCATTGGCTTCAACTACCGAATGATGGAGATTCAGGGGGCCATCGGTCTGGCCCAGTTGGCCAAGTTGGACGGCATTGTTGCCGCCCAGAAGACCAACAAGGCCTTTTTTCAGGAAGCGGCGAGCGTACTGCCCGGCGTCCGGTTTCGCGAAATTCTCGATGCCGACGGCGATTCCGCCACCTTCCTCACCTTCATGCTGCCGGACAGCGAGCGAACCACGGTGGTCAACCAGGTGTTGCGCAATGAAGGCGTGGGCGCGGTCCGTTGGAGCGAAAACGGCTGGCATTACTATCCCAACTGGGAGCACCTGATCGAGGGCAAGACCTACTGCCACGGCGGCTGGCCGTTCAGCGCCCACGGCAAGCGGCGCATCGTGTACGATCCGCAGGCCCTGCCGGCCTCGGCGGCGATTCTCGAGCGGACCCTGACCTACCAGGTGCCGATCCTGCTGGCCGACGAGCAGAAAACCAAGATTGCCGCAGCGCTGAAAAAAGCGGCGCAGGTCTGAGCCGCCTCTCCCTGCTCCCTGCTGTATGCCTCTGATTCGGGACGCCAGCCGGCGCGTTGAATCAGGGGCTTGCCCGTTTTTTCCCGGAACCCACATAGACGTCAAAGCGCACCGCCTTGCCCCGGAGTGAGTAGGAGGGCACCCGTTCGCCCAGGAAGGGCCCCTTGAGCGGTCGTTTGACCACCACCTTCTTGGCCTGCACCTTAAGCGCGGCGAACAAAAGCTGCTCGGGCGGTTCGCTTTTTTGGTCGAGCAACTGCAACAGCTGCAAATCCTGTTTGACCTTGGCGGTTTTGGACCGCTCTGGAAACATGGGGTCCAGGTAGATAACGTCCGGTTGCTCGGCCAGCGCGGGCAGGCGATCCAGGGCGTTGGCCGTTGTCAGCCGCATTCGCGCGGCAATGTCGGCCAGCTCTACAATCCGGGCGGCCCGCTGCAGGCCGTCTGACAACAGGGCGGCAACCACCGGATTGCATTCAAACATCAGCACTCGAAAACCGCTGGCGGCGAGCAGGAAACCGTCGCGACCGAGGCCTGCGGCGGCGTCAATTAGCAGCGGTTGGGCGGCGTTGCGCACCTTGGCCGCCTGAGTCAGCAGCTCCTCGCCCGGATGGAGCAGGCGGCGGCGGGCGGCGGGGCGGTTGAAATCCACCCACAGGGCGCCGGGCAACGCCGGATCGCCCAATTTGCGCAATTCCAAATGTTCTGGGGTCAAACGGAGCAGCAGGCCTTCGGCGGGAGGGGCGGCGGCCAGAGGAATGTTGAGGGCTTGGGCCAGGCCCAGCGCCCGGTCTGGGGCGGACGACCCATCGGCGTGGAGAACAAGGGGGAGGGGAGAGACGGACAAGGTTGTTTTCCGTTGTAACCTGATGGTTTTTTTGGTGATTGCCTTTTGTCTGGCCGCACTGTATCATGACCCAAGTAAAAGAACACAACAATGTCGCCTCCCTCGGGAAAAACTCCAGGAACGATTGATGAGCGCAACCGAACCCAAAGTAATCGCCATTATCCCCGCCCGTTACCAATCCAACCGTTTTGAAGGCAAACCCCTGGCCCTGATTCAGGGCAAGCCCATGATTCAACATGTGGTCGAACGGGCCCGTCAAGTTGGGCTGTTGTCCCAGGTGGTGGTGGCCACCGACGACGAACGCATCGCCCAGGCGGTGGAGGCCTTTGGCGGCGCCTGGGTCATGACCCGGCGCGATCACGCCACCGGCACCGACCGTCTGGCCGAAGCCGCCGGCTTGCTCGACATCGCCGACCAGGACGTGATCGTCAACATCCAGGGCGATCAGCCCCTGTTCCCGGCCGAGATCGTCGAACAGGTGGCCCGGCCGCTGATCGACGATGCTTCCTTGCCCATGGCGACCCTGATCTACAAGATTGTCCGCCCTGAAGAGATTGCCGATCCCAACCATGTTAAAACCGTGTTTGACTGCCGCGGCAACGCCCTCTATTTTTCGCGTTCGCCGATTCCCTTCCAGCGCGATCCCAGCGAAAAGGAGCAGCCGACCTACTACAAACACCTCGGTTTTTACGCCTACCGCAAAGATTTTCTGATGACCTTTGTCGGCCTTGCGGAAGGGCAGTGGGAGCGGTTTGAAAAGCTGGAGCAGTTGCGGGCGCTGGAGTTTGGCTACACCATCCGAGTGGTGCTGACCGATCACGATTCGGTGGAAGTCGACACCCCCAAGGACCTGCTCCGGGTCGAAGCACTGTTGACGGCGGCGCAGTGACGGCCTCTCGCTCCGCGCAACGGGGGCAAGGTTAGGCATGGGCGGCCCGCAGCAACTCAAGTCGCAGCTGCAGTTTTTGACCTCCGAGGGTTTTTCGGTGCTCGACGTCCTGCCGGAAAACTCCCTGGCGGAAAAGATCACCTCGATTGTCCTCGACAACACCCCGGTGGCCGCCTTTTCGCCGGCCATCGCCTCGCTGTTTAAAAAACTTCGGCAACAGATCGAGGCGGTTGACGGCAGCGCCGCCCGGGTGGTGGTGTTGGGGGGCGGCACCGGACTGTCCAACATCGTCGGCGGCGATTCCCGGCGGTTGGGTTGGGCGCGGACGCCCTTTACCGGCCTGAAGCAGGTCTTCCCACAAGTCAGCTCGGTGGTCTGCGTCACCGACGACGGCGGTTCCACCGGCGAGCTGCAGAAAGACCTGCCCCTGATTGCCTTGGGCGATCTCCGCCATGTGCTGATCTCCTCCATCCGGCGGGCCAACTTGATTCGGATCTACGGCCTGGAGCGGATGGGCGCAGCCCGTTGCGCCGCCGCCCTGCACGCGGTGTTCAACTACCGTTTTATCTCCCATCCCGAATCGGCCGCGCAACTGCTGCAGGACACCAACGCGGTGCTGAGCGATCTGCCTGAACCCCTGCGCGTGTACCTGGGCGACCTTGCCTCCCGGCTCTACTCCGACCCTCGCCTGGCGCCAACCCTGCATCGGCCGCAATGTCTGGGCAATCTGCTCCTGGCCGGGGCGATCTATAAACAGCTCGACCCCTCGTTGGACGCCACCCAGTTGCTGGCCTCGCATCAGGTGGTGCGCACCGCCACCATTCGCGGGCTGGCCGAGATTTCCACCTGTTTGGGGGCGCAGCAGAACGCGGTGTTTCCCTGCACCACCACCTTGTCGCAACTGCAGATCCTCTATGGCAACGGCGTGCTGGTCACCAGCGAAGACAAATCGGGCAAGGCCAGGCGCGGCTATCCGGTGGACCGGGTGCTGGTCGAGTTCAGCCGCAATCCCTTTCTCCAGCCGGAGGTGGCGCAGCTGGTGCAAGCGGCCGACATCATCCTCTTTGCTCCGGGCAGTCTCTACACCTCGATTATCCCGATCCTGCAGGTGCCCGGTCTGGCCGAGGCCATTCGCAAAAACCGTTCCGCCCTCAAGGTGCTGGTGGCCAACATCTGGGTGCAGAAAGGCGAGACCGACGTTGCCCGCGACGCGCCGGACCGCAAATTTTACGTCTCCGATCTGATCCGGGCCTATCACCGCAACATCCCCGGCGGCGTCTACGACCTGTTTTCCCATGTGGTGGCCCTGGATCTGACCGACATCCCCGGTTCAGTCCTGCAGCGCTACGCCTTGGAGGACAAGGAGCCGATCTATATCGACCGCAACCGGGTCCGGGCGCTTGGCTTTGGCTCCATCGAGGCCAAGGTGTTTTCCGAGGACCAGTTGCGACAGCGCGGCGCCATTCAACACGACCCCGACGCCCTGGCCCAGGCCATCAAGGGGTTGTGGGCCTTGCAACTGGCGGGTTATCTTAAACCGCCCGCGTGCAAGGAGCCGTTGCCAGCCGCCGACGGCGTGTTCACCGGCGAGTGTCCGGTCAAACTGGTTCCCTGCCTGCGCTACGACAAGATCCGTTCGCAGCTGCAGTATCTCAGCACCGAGCTGATTCCGGCCGGCTCCATGACCATGGTCAAAATGACCGAGATCGAACGCAAGTGGCTGCTGGAGCGGGTGGTGGAGATCATTTGGCTCCATCCCGACATCCCTCTGGAGCATTTGCAGTTTATTCGCGGCGTCACCCTGGTGGAGCCGGGTTCGTGGAAGCGTTGCCAGGAATGGGACAATGTTTTTTCCTTTTACGATCCCCACGATCAGCGGATCAAGATCCGCCAGGACCAGGCCGAGAACCTCAACCGGTTCGAGATGGTCTTTCTCGTCGCCCTAGGCCAGTCGCTGTTAGGCAACTATGCCCAGGAAAAGCGGATGGCCGATCTGGCGTCCGGCGATGACCTGGTGGGACGGGTCTTTCGCCTCAAAGTTCGGGAAAAAGAGCAGTTGGCCTCTTTCCTTACCCCTGAGGACATCGACGCCTACCTGCGGCTCTCACGGATGCACCGGTTGCGGGAAGACGAGCGGGTGTTTACCCGGGTGATCAATCCCGGCGAAGGGTTCACGCCGCCGGGACTCTTTTTCGGCCTTTTTTACGCCTGGTACCTGGACAACCGGTTTGCCGCAAACATAGAATACAAGATGTCCATCATGCGCAACGGCATCTCGGACCTTATCCCCGAACAGGTCCGGATTGTTGATCGCCGCCGGAAGACGATCAACTTTTTCCGGGAACGGATATTTCGCCAACGATCCCCTCAACTCTCCGGAAAGGTGAAGTGAACAGCCCCGTGTTGCCCCTTGTCTCTTGCCTGCTTGCTGTGTATGCCGTGTTCACGGTTGTGTTCTATCTGACGCGCCTGCGCCCCGGTCTGCGCGCTGCTCAGGCTAATTCGTCGCCAACTGTCGCGCCTGTCGAGTCTGTCGCGCCGGTCGCAACCGGGAAGGACGAGCTGTTTGCCGGAAACCCTCTGAGCCCGGCGCTCCAGCGCTCGCTTGAGGAGTGGCGCAACACCTTTGACGCCATTATCGATCCGGTGCTCATCCTGGACAACGAGTTGCGGATCGTCAAAGGCAATCGGGCCGCCTTTCAACTGCTGTCCGTCAACGGGGCGGCCATTGAGGGCAAGACCTGCCACCAGTTGTTTGCCGGCGCCGACGCCGTCTGTCCGCTCTGCCCAATGCAAACGGTGCGACACGACAACAAACCGCATCGCCAGGAAATCACCCACCGCTACCTGGGCCGCACCTTTTCCGTCTCCTGCGCGCCCCTGTTCGTTGACGAGCAGATTGTCGGCTACGTCTATTCCGCCAAGGACATCAGTGTGCAGCGCAATTTGGAAAAGCGGCTGGTCCATGCCCACAAGCTGGAGTCAATCGCCACCCTGGCCGGCGGCATTGCCCACGATTTCAACAACATCCTTGGGGCTATTTTGGGCAACGCCGATCTGCTGCTCTATCGCCTGCCGGCCCAGGAAGACACGGCCAAGGCGTCGATGGGGCCGCCCATCACCTATGAGGAGATCACCGAACATGTGCAAGCCGTGCGCAGGGCCGGCAACCGGGCCAAAGAACTGGTGACCCAGATCCTGGCCTTCAGCCGCCAATCCGTCAAGCAGCGCCGCAACCTGCTGGTCGCCCCGGTGGTCAAGGAATCCTGCCGCCTGTTGCGCGCCTCCCTGCCCGCCACCATTGAGTTGAAAGTGGCGGTGGCCGACAACATCGGCATGATCTACGCCGACCCCGGCCAGATTCAGCAGGTGGTAATGAATCTCTGCGCCAACGCGGCCCAGTCCTTGAATTACGCTGCAGGAACCATCGAGATTTCGCTGCGGGAGATCGAAACCGGCCGGGCGGAACAGTTGCGCTACCACGACCTGGCGCCGGGAAAATATGTGGTGTTGACGGTGCATGACACGGGCAAGGGCATTGCCCCGGAGATGCTGGAGCGGATTTTTGATCCCTTTTTCACCACCCGCGAGGTGGGCGAGGGTTCCGGCATGGGACTGGCCGTATTGCACGGCATCATCGTCTCCCACGACGGCGTCGTCGACGTCAAATCTGAAGTGGGCAAGGGCTCGGCGTTCACCGTCTTTTTTCCCCGGGTGCAGGACGCGGAGGGCGAAGAAGACGACCCGGCAACCGCCATGCCGCGCGGCAGCGAGACCATTCTCTTTGTCGACGACGAGGAAGACATCGTCAGCATGCGCACCCGGATGCTCTCCTATCTCGGCTACCGGGTGTTGCCGGCGACCAGCCCGGAGCAGGCCTTGGGGTATTTCACCAGGGGAGAGGAGCAGATCGATCTGCTCATTACCGATCACACCATGCCGAGGATGACCGGTTTGCAGTTGGCGGCGGAGATCAACGCCCTGCATCCGGATCTGCCCATCATCCTCTGTTCAGGATACAGCGAGGCGGTGACCCTGGAAGAGGCGCTGGAAGCCGGGGTCCGCCGATTTCTGGCCAAGCCGGTGGACATGCGGCTGCTGGCGATGGCCATCCGGGAGATTTTGCCCAGCCGTGACGGAGGAGAAGGATGAGAGTCTTGGTCATTGACGACGACGAGCAGATGCGGATTCTGCTGCGTCAGGTGATGGAGTGGGCCGGCTACGAAGTGACGGAGGCCGGCGACGGCCGCGAAGGCATGCACAAACAGCGCAAACAGCCGGCAGACCTGGTGATTACGGATCTGATCATGCCCGAACAGGAAGGGCTGGAGACCATCACCTCGCTGAAAAAAGAGTTTCCCCACATCAAGATCATCGCCATATCCGGCGGCGGCCGGATCGGCCCGGAGGCCTATCTGCCGGCGGCGCAGGAGTTGGGGGCGGACAGGGTGTTCAGCAAACCTTTTGACGTTCGCGAACTGGCCGGCGCGGTCAAGGAGCTGCTCGAAAATGGCTGAGATCAAGGCGCTGGTTGTCGACAATAGTCCGGTGATCCGGAAGATCCTCTGCTACGTGCTCGAGGGCGAAGGTTGCGAGGTGGAAGCGGCCGAGGACGGCTTGGCCGCCTTGGACTGCATTGCCAGAAGACGGCCGGACATTATTTTCACCGATCTGATCATGCCCAAGATCGACGGCGAGAAGCTGGGCTACATTATTCGCAACACGCCAGAGTTGCAGGGCATTTTTTTGGTGGTGCTCTCCGGGGTGGCCCTTGAGGACAACGACGCCACCCTGGGGATCGGGGCCGACGTCTGCATTGCCAAGGGCACAACCATCACCATGCAGACACACGTCAAGGCTGCTCTAGAACGGTATCGGCGCAACCAGCGCGGCGCAAACGGCAGCATTGAAGGCCTGGAGGGGCTGTATCCGCGCGAGGTCACCAAGGAACTCCTGATCAGTAAAAAACACCGCGAGGTGATCCTGGCGAGGATGGCCGAGGGAGTGGTGGAATTGAACCATCAGGGCCGGATTGTTATGGCCAACAGCGCCGCCTTGACCCTGTTCAATCTGCCCGAGGCCCATGTGCTGGGGGCGGCCCTGGCGCAACTGTTGCCCGAGGCCGGCCGGGAGTGCGTCAACCAGTGGCTGGCGCAGGTGGCTGGCGCTGCCGATTTCACCCCCCTGGTGTTTGGCTACGACGACCCCATCCTTTTGGGCGACCGGCAGGTGACCTTCAATCTGGCGCCGGTGCCTGAGGACGACACCTTTTTCATCATCGGCATTCTGCAGGACGTCAGTCGGCGCAAGATGCTGGAGCAACGCCAGCGCCAGCTGGAAAAAGAGTTGCAGCGGATTCGCAAGCTTGACGCGATGTCGCTCATGGCCAGCGGCATTTCCCATGATTTCAACAATCTGCTGACGATCGTCAGCGGCAACCTGGAGATGGCCCGCTACATCAGCCGGGACGGCGGCGTCAACCAGTTGTTGAATGAATCGGCGAAAGCGCTCGACCTCACCGTGCAGTTGATTCGCCAGTTCACCACCTTCTCCGACAACTACCTGCCGCAGAAATCCCATGTGCAGTTGCGCAGTCTGATCGACGCGGTGCTGGCCCACGAACTCGCCCCCACCGGCATCGGCTGCCAGGTGACGGGCGGCGAAGAAGAACTGGCCATCACCCTGGACCCCGATCTCATTCGTCAGGTCTTTGTCAACCTGACCCAAAACGCGGTCGACGCCATGGGCGCAACCGGCCGCATTGAGGTGATTCTCGACCGCGTCGACGGCGCCGAGGAGGCGGCCAGAACCGGCCAGCCTGTGCCGAGCGGGGAACTGGTGCGGATCACGTTTCACGATTCCGGTCCTGGCCTGGCGCCGGCCCTTGCCGAGCAGGTGTTTGATCCCTATTTCTCGACCAAGCAAAAGGGCGCGCAGAAGGGCATGGGGCTGGGGCTGACCATTGTCCATTCCATCGTCAAAAAACACGGCGGCCTAGTGTGGATTGAGTCGCCCGCCGGCGGCGGCTGCACGGTCTATCTTTATTTTCCCCTGCAGAACTCGGTGGTTACGGATCCCCGATTTGCTGCGAGAGCGGGGAGCGGGCGGCGGGTGCTGGTCATGGACGACGAGGAGATGATGCGCCTGATCAACCGCAAGATGTTTGAGCACTACGGCTGCATGGTGAGCGTGGCCTCTACCGGCGAGGAGGCGGTGGAACTGTATAGCGCCCAGATGGCCGCCGGCAAGCCCTTTGATCTGACCCTGCTTGATCTGCGGGTGCACAGCGGCATGGGCGGGCTGGACGCGTCCCGCCGGATTGCGGAGCTGCATCCCGAAGCGGCCATGATTGCGGTCAGCGGCGACAGCGGCAGCGAGGTCATTCAGCGCTTTGCCGAATATAATTTTGTCTCGGCCCTGGCCAAACCCTTTTCAATTGACGCGGTTGAGGACATTGTCAGCCGTTTTCTGTGAATCGTCCGGCTGCGGGATTCTCCCGGTCGGCCGGTCGTCGCTTCCTCTGTTGTTCGCCTTGCGTCGTTGAGCTTTTTGTCTATGTATCTTGCCCGCACCGAGGCCGGCTCCCGGCTCCATCGTTACATTCTTCGGGAATCCTATTGCAGCGGCGGGGTTTTTCTCTCCCGCGACCTCGTCGATTTAGGGCTTGATCCTGGCCGGGTGTTTGTCTACAGCGGCGACTCCTCGTTTCATATTGACGAAGATTTCCTCAAAGGGTTGCGCGCCCAGGGCGTCGCCGCGCCGTACCGCGAGTTGGAAGAACTGTTTTTTCCCTTTATCGACCCCTACATCAAAACCAAGCTGCAGCCCTTTCGCAACCGCCATGCCTACCGCAACTGGCGTCCTGCGGACGAGGCCCTGCGCGCCAGGGCGATGCGCGAGACCCACGCCATGGACCGCCGCCGCCTTCATTTTTTACGGCTTGGCCGGACGTCGGTGGAGACGATCGACAAGACTGCCGCGCTCTACACCGTCCTGCTCGACAAATCGCGCGACGAGATCGAGCAGTTGATCCTGGCGCGGGAGCAGGCCCTGCCGCCCCGGGAATACCCGCACTATCTGTTTGCGGTGTTTGATCTGCAGCGGTTTTTTCCGGAAAGCTACGCCCGCTCCATCCCTCAGGCCCTCAACCGCGAGCAGATGGACGCCCATTTTGTCGCCGAGGTCTGCCGCCTGGCCGCCGACCCGGAATTCTGGCGGGGATACAAACCTGCCCGCTGTCTGCCCGACCCTCTGATCCGCTATCTGATCATGTATTTCGACGCCGCCCCGGAACAGTCCCCGGCCTGGACCCGCTTTTCCCGTTCCTCGCGCTCGCGGCGGTTTCACAGCGGCCCCCGGCCTGCCGCCGACCGGATGTCGCGTCCCCAGGCATTTTCCATTCTGGGGCTCACTGCCGAGCAACTGGCGGGCATGCGCAAAAAAGACCTTACCCGCATCTACCGGCAAAAAGCCCTTGAGCTGCACCCCGACAAAGGCGGCGACACCGAGCAATTCATTCGCCTCACCGCCGCCTACGAAGAGCTGCTGCCCTCCCTGCCATGAGCGATTTTCCCGCCGGCCCTGACGCCGGACATCCTGCCGCCGACGCCGGCAGCCAGGCCCGCATCGGTTCGCTGCTGCGCATCCTACGGCCCATTTTTCGCGCTCATTGGCTGCGCCTGGCCTGCGGTTTTATGGCCCTGGTGGTGGTTGATTTTCTCCAGCTGATCATTCCCCGATTCGTCAAATCGGCGGTGGACGCGCTCTCCGCCGGAACCGCCACATCGGCTCGGTTGCTGGAGTTGAGCCTGTACGTCTGCCTGGTGGCGCTGTCGGTGGCGGCGCTCCGTTTCACCTGGCGCTATCTGATCATCGGCTTTTCTCGCATCCTGGAAAAAAAACTGCGCGACCGACTCTTTGATCACATCCTGCGCATGGATCAGCCGTTTTTCGAGAAGTGGACCATCGGCGACCTCATGGCCCACGCCAGCAACGATCTGGCCACCATCCAGATGGCCTGCGGCATGGGGCTGGTGGCGGCGGTGGACGCGCTGGTGATGTCCTCTGCGGCCCTGGGCTTCATGCTGGCAATCAGCGTCAAACTGACCCTGATTGCGCTGTTGCCCATGCCCTTGCTGATCGTCTGCACCCGCATCCTCTCCGGTCGTCTTCACCACCGTTTCAACTTGGTGCAGGAGCAGTTTTCCCTGCTCACCGAATTTGCCCGCGCCAATCTGGTGTCAATCCGGCTGATCAAAGCCTACACCCTGGAGCGGTTCCAGGAAGGGCGATTCCAGACCCTGGGCGAGGCCTATGTGCGGATCAATCTCAAGGTGGCGGCAATCCAGGGGCTGCTCTTTCCCATCTCCACCCTGGTGGGCAACATCGGCATGCTGCTGCTGCTCTACTACGGCGGCGCACTGGTGATTGAAGGCGGCATCACCATTGGCTCGTTCGTCGCCTTTGTCAGCTACCTCTACATGCTCATCTGGCCGATGATGGCGGTGGGTTGGGTGGCCAATCTCGCCCAGCGGGGCGTCACCAGCCTGCGCCGGATTCACCGCCTGCTCTCGGAGCAACCGGCGGTCGACGTCGGCCCGACCGACCCTTTGCCGCAGGCGGCAACCACCAGCTACGTCTGTCGGGGGCTGAGTTTCAGCTATCAGGGCGCCGTCCGTCCGGCGCTCAGCGACGTCAGCCTGGCCATCACGCCCGGCCTGGTGGGCCTGAGCGGCCGCACCGGTTCGGGCAAATCCACCCTGTGCAAGCTGCTGCTCAGGATGTATCCGGTGGCCGACGGCATGCTCTTTTTCCGGGGAGTGGACGTCAACCGGCTCTCCCAGGCCGACATCCGCCGCTGCATCGCCTATGTGGGCCAGGAACCGGTGGTTTTTGCCGACACCATTGCCGCCAACATCGCCTTTGGCCGACCCGAGGCGACCATGGCCGAGATCGAGGCGGCCGCCAAGGCGGCGGCCATTGACGGCGACATCCGCACCTTTTCCGAGGGCTACCAGTCGGTCATCGGCGAGCGCGGCGTCAAGCTCTCCGGCGGCCAGCGGCAACGGCTGGCCCTGGCGCGGGCCCTGCTCTGCGACCGGCCGCTGTTGATCATCGACGACGCCCTGTCCGCCATTGACGTTGAAACCGAACAGCAGGTGCTGCAGGGCATTCTGTCCACCCTGGGGGGCAAGTCGGTGCTGCTGGTCTCCCACCGGGTCAACGTGCTGCGCCACGCCGACCGGATCGTCCTGCTCGACCAGGGGCGGATCGTTGACCAGGGCCGGCACGAACACCTGCTGGCCAACCCCTTTTACCGCGTCATGGCGGAAAAACAGCAGGGCCATGCATAATTTCGGCTATTCAGAAGAGGGCCAGGTCGGCTCGTTCGGCGACGCGCACATCTGGCGGCGGCTCCTGGTCTACTGCCGGGGCCATGTGCTGGGCATGGGCGGCGCGGTGGCGCTCTCCCTGGTCGTCACCGCCGCCACCCTTGGCCTGCCCCGGCTGATGCAGCTGGGAATCGATCACTACATCGTTGCCGACAGTCTCGACCATGCGGCGCGGATTGCCGGCCTGGGCCAAACCGCGCTGTACTACGGCCTGCTGGTCGGCGTTGTTTTTGCCGCCACCTTCGCCCAGGTGGTGCTGCTGGAATGGATTGGCCAATCGATCATGCAGCGGTTGCGGCAGCACCTGTTTGCCCATGTCCTGACCCTGGATCTCAGCTATTTCCACAGCCAGCCCGCTGGTCGGCTGGTTACCCGCCTGACCAACGACATCCAGAACATGTACGAGATGTTCACCTCGGTGATGGTCACCCTGTTCAACGACGGCCTCAAGCTGGCAGGCATCTTCTGGTTTCTGGCCATGATGAACGGACGACTGGCCCTGGTGATGGCGGTCTTCATCCCCCTGGCCGTGGTGGTGACCGTGGTCTTTTCCCGCTTTGCCCGCGAGAAGTTCCGCGCCATCCGCTCGCAGATGTCGAAAATCAACAGCTTCCTCGCCGAGTCCCTGGCCGGCGTCTCCGTTGTCCAGAGCTTTGGCGGTCAGGGCCGGAGCAGCCAGACTCACTGCGGCCTGACGCAGGAATATCTGGTGCGCTCCTTTGGCCAGATCCGCGTCTTTGGCGCCTTCATGCCGCTGACCGAGCTGATGGGCTCGGCGGCCATTGCCCTGATCATCTGGTACGGCGGCGGCGAGGTGATCCGTCGCCACCTGACCATTGGCGAATTGGCGGCCTTTATTTCCTACATGCGGCTCTTTTTTCAGCCCCTGCGCGAGCTGTCCCAGAAGTATTCGATTGTTCAGTCGGCCATGGCCTCGGCGGAACGCATCTTTCAGACCCTGGACGCCCGCTCCGCCATGCAGGCGCCGGCGTCCGAGACGACGGCCGCAGCCGTGGCCCTGACCGGTTCGATTGAATTCTGCGGGGTCAATTTTGCCTACCAGCCGGATCAGCCGATCCTCACCGACATCAACCTGACCATCGCCTCCGGCGAGACGGTCGCCTTGGTCGGGGCCACCGGGGCCGGCAAATCGACCCTGATTTCGCTCCTGGTCCGGTTTTACGATCCAGTACAGGGGCAGGTCCTGATCGACAGCCGCGACGTGCGCGATCTGCCGCTTGCGGCATTGCGCCAGCGGGTCGGGATTATCATGCAGGACATCTTCATCATGCCTGACACCGTGCGGGCCAACATGATCCTGGATCAACCGCCGGACGAGGCGCGGCTTGCCGACATCCTCACCCAGACCGGCCTGCAGCCCTTCATCGACCGTCTCCCCCAGGGGCTGGACACCCGCATCGGCGAAGGCGCGCTCAACCTCAGCTTGGGTGAGAAGCAACTGCTTTCCTTTGTCCGCGCCCTCTACCGCAATCCGGCCATTCTGGTGCTGGACGAGGCCACCGCCTCGATTGACACCGAATCGGAGAATTTGCTGGAAGAGGCGATAGCCGCCGGTTTTCGCGGCCGCACCTCGCTGGTGATCGCCCACCGGCTGTCCACCATTCGCCGGGTTGACCGGATCATCGTCATGGATCAGGGCCGGATCGTCGAGCAGGGCAGCCACGACGAGCTGATGGGGCGGGAGAGTCTGTACCGGGCGCTGGTGCGGTTGGATGTTCGGATGGATGTCCGGTTTGGGGAGGAAACGCGGCACTGATCTATTCGGCGGGCTTGCAGCCGGCAATGAGGCGCATTGAGCACCGGTCAGCTTGTGGGCGTTTGCTCCACCTTTGCCAATTGGTTGCGGAAATGGGTCGGCAAATCCCTGTACGCTTCCAGCTCCGGGAAACGTTCTGCAAGGATTTTCGCCAGGGTGAGCCCTTCCTGAAGCCATTGCCTAGCCTGCGGGAATTGCCCTAGGGCTTGGGCGGTTTTGCCGATGTTGTCGAGTGCAACGCAAAGATCCCTGAGGTTTTCGGGCGTTTCCCCAATGCGGGAGATCAGCTGCCTTCTGATGTCGAGGCTTTCCTGAAAATACTGTTGCGCCTGGTGCCACTGTCTCAATGCACTGCCGGCCTTGCCGACGCTGTCGAGTGCTATGGAGAGATCCCTGAGGTTTTCGGGCGTTTCCCCAATGCGTGTGATTAGCTGTCTGCTGATGTCGAGGCTCTCCTGAAAGCAGTGCTGCGCCTGCTGCCACTGTCCCCGGGCCTGAACGATTTTGCCGACGTTGTCGAGTGCAATGGAGAGATTCCTGAACGCCTCAGGCGTTTCTCCAATGCGTTTGATCAGCTGTCTTCTGATGTCGAGGCCTTGCTGGAAATACTGCTGCGCCTGCTGCCACTGCCCCTGGGCCTGGGCAGTGTTGCCGAGGTTTTCGAGTGCGACGGAGAGGTCCCTGAGTATTTCGGGCGTTTCACCGATGCGTTTGATCAGCTGTCTGCTGATCTTAAGGCTTTCCTGAAAGCAGTGCTGCGCCTGGTGCCACTGTCCCAAGGCCTGGGCGACCTTACCGGCGCTGTCGAGTGCGACGGAGAGATCCCTGAGCGCTTGAGGCGTTTCTCCGTAGTGTTTGATCAGCTGTCTGCTGATGTCGAGGCCTTCCTGAAAGCAGAGCTGCGCCTGCTGCCATTGTCCCAAGGCCAGGGCGGTTTTGCCGATATTTTCGAGTGCGATGGAGAGATCCCTGAGCGCCTCAGGCGTTTCTCCTATTCGTGAGATCAGCTGCCTTCTGGTGTGGAGACTTTCTTGGAAACAGAGCTGCGCCTGCTGCCACTGCCCCAGGGCCTGGGCAGTGTCGCCGAGGTTTTCGAGTGCTACGGAGAAATCCCTGAGCGCTTCGGGTGTTTCTCCGTTACGGGTAATCAGCTGTCTTCTGATGTCGAGGCTTTCCTGACGGCAGCGCTGCGCCTGCTGCCACTGTCCCAATGCCTGGGCGGTGTTACCGAGGTTTTCGAGTGCTATGGAGCAATCCCTGAGCGCCTGGGGCGTTTCACCGGTGCGGGAGATCAGCAGTCTGCTGATGTCGAGGCCCTCCTGAAAGCAGAGCTGCGCCTGTTGCCACTGCCCCAAGGCCTGGGCAGTTTTGCCGACGTTATCGAGTGCTATGGAGAGGTCCCTGAGCGCCTGGGGCGTTTCTCCGATGCGTGAGATCAGCTGTCTTCTGATGTCCAGACTTTCCTGAAAATACTGCTGCGCCTGCTGCCACTGCCCCTGGTCCTGGGCAGTTTTGCCGACGTTATTGAGTGCAACGGAGAGGTCCCTGAGCGCCTGGGGCGTTTCTCCGAGGCGTGTGATCAACTGTTTTCTGATGTCGAGGCTTTCCTGAAAACAGAGCTGCGCCTGCTGCCACTCGCCCAAGGCCTGGGCGGTTTCGCCGAGGTCGTCGAGCGCTATGGAGAGATCCCTGATCGCCTCGTCCGTTTCCCCCTGGGTTTGACAACGCTTTCTTGCCACTGTTGCTTGGTTTTGGGCTATCTCTGCGGCCAAGGCGAAATTGCCGCTGTCTCGGCAGGCAAGGACAGCCCTGTGGGCCGCGAGCAGATACCCCCGGTCCTCGCTTTGCTGGCTTTGCAGCCGCCGCCACTCTTCGATGAGCGACTGTTGATATTCGCTTGCGGGAAGCGGCGGACTGATGTGTTGTGGGGAGGGCAGGAGGGCGGCGACAGGTTCCCGGATCAGCCAATCTTCGGTGCTCAGGCTGAAGTGGCGGATGGCCCAAAGATCAGGGACCAGGGATTTGATGTGTGTCCGCTCCGCCAGCGGGAGCACGAGGATCAGGGCTTGATCCAGTCCCCGGCGCAGCGTTTCCCGCTGCTCGTTAAGCCGGATGAGAAAGGCGAGCCGGGCTTTTCGCCAGTCCTCGTCCAGCGGGATGCTGAGGTCGATCCAGTACGGGGCCTGCAGAGCTCGGCGATGTTGCGGCGGGGCGAGCAGCTGCGGCAGAAGCTCGTCAAGAAGTCCCTGCGGTTGGGTTGGCATCGGGTTGGCGAGGCCGGTTACCCTGGCGCGGTGGATGTCCGCCAGCCGTTTCCGAAAAATTTCCGTCACTTCGGGATGGGCGGCGAACAGGAAAACCAAGGCAAAGCCTTCGTTCCAATCCAGATGCTGTTTGAACCGCAGCCAGGCCGCTTCGCCTTCAGCGGTCAGAGACGGCCCGGAACTCATGGGGCCGCGGCGTCGGGGGTGCTGAGGTAGGGCTCAATGTCTTTGATCAGAAGCGGATGGATGTCGTACCAGGGCTCGCCGTTGAGGTAGTTCATAATCAGGTTGGAATCGAGAAACCTGGCCAAACCTGGCAGGCTGCGTTCCGAGTTGAGCGAGGCCTGTTTGCTGGCGTGGATTTTTGCCAGCCAGCGGGCGTCATCTTCAGCCAGCGGGAGCAGATCGTTGTGCAACTGCTGGATGACTCGTTGGATAATCGTCTCGTCCAATGAGGCTTCCGGGGCCTTGAGCTGTTTGGTTCTTAGGCCGATGACGGCCTCCCGGAGTAGGCGGAAAAAGTCGCGCAGGTCGCCGCCCGAAGCCTGCGCCAACTCGCAAAGAAAATCTTGCGGCACGATTTCCCGCCAACCTTGATGCCGCCTGCTGATGATGGTTTCCATGAGGCCAAGACCTTCGGGATCAGGGGCGCCCTGTTTGGTGCGGACATGGATGTTGGGCCATTGGGTGATCGGATGGCCGCCCAGATTGCGTCCGAGGTTAGGGGCCAGCACTGTCAGGTAGGGCGGAACCGTGTAGACAACGTGCAGTTTGGGAAAACTGAGGTTGGCTGCCTGCCCGGAAAAAAGTTCAACCACACTGGCGTAGATCTTGTCCGTCTCTTCGCCCACCCCGCGGAGTTGTTCCAGAGAGTCGACGAGAAAGACCACCTTTTTATCCGGGTTGTGCGTTTGCCGGCGGATGGCCGTCGTCAGTTCGTCGACAAATTCCCGCGCATCCTGGACCAGTCGGGTGAGATGCCCTTCCAGGTGTTTTTGGACCCGGGATTTGAATTCCGGATCAGTCTTCAGCTTGAATCCAAGTTTCGCAGCCGCTGCAGGACCCTTGAGTTCGAGATCGATTTTTTCCAGTTCCACCTCTGTTTGCAGAAAGTCCTGGAGCCGTTTCCAGTAGGAACTGCTCAACGGCTTCAACGCATCATCGGCCGATTCTTCGACTGCATTTGCCAAGGCGGCCATCAGCGAAAGGATAAAGTCCGAAAGCTCCAGAGGCTTGGTCATCAGAACGTAATCAAGCATGTTGACCAGAAAGACCTGGCAGTCCGCCTCCTCCAGCTTTTTCCTGAGCCGCCGCAGTTCCGTGCTTTTGCCGTTGCCGCGAAATCCGGTCAGCAGATTGACGCTTTCCGATTCCGCAAGATCGATGCGTTGGCACAGCGCAAGGATGGGATCTTTTTCCGGCGCGGCTTCAAGGATCGGGACGTAATAGGCATCGGTAGGGTCCAGCGGCATAGCCCCTTTGCCGGTGAGGCTTTTATACAGTTGGCGGGAAGGGTCAGCATTGGGCATGAGAAACAGCTCCGTGAGCGGTGAGTGTCAGTGCTCTACAGCTTCGGGCTATACGCCGTATTGCGGTAGAAAGGGATCGCGCGTTCGAGCATTTTCTGCAGCTCGCCGTTCTTTTCGATGCTGGCCAGGTAGGCGTTGGCCGCGTCGCGCATTTTGGCGTCGTCCGGGCGGACGGCCCAGGCCAGTGGTTCGCGGGTGAGGGGGGTGACGCCGGGGGTCAGCCCCTTGTCGACAAAGAGGGAGGCGTAGTAGAAGTTGGCGGGCAGGTCAAAAACAAAGACGTCGATGCGGTCGGTGATCAGGGCCCGCAAGGCCTCGGGCGCCGAGGGGTAGCGGGTGGTTGCGCCTTTGGGGTTGAGCCCTTTGATCAGGTTGTCGCCGGAGCTGCCGTCGACAACGCCGAGCCGCACCTTTTTATCGGTGAGATTGTGGGTGCCGCTGCCGAACTGTTTGAAGTCGTCCAGATGCACAAGGGCCACCTGGCCTGAAATGATGTAGGGGTTGGCGGTTGCCAGTTTTTGCTTGTGAGCCTCGGCCACGCTCATCCCGTTCATGATGATGTCCACCTTTTTGTCCAGCAGGGCCTGGGGCAGATCCTGTCGCGGCGCCGTCACCACTTCCAGCTTTCGGTCGACCGAGGCGGCCATGCCGATTGCAAACTGCATCTCCAGGCCAACGACCGCGTTGTCCTTTTTGTGTGCCAGCGGCGGCGTGTCGACGGAGATCCCCACCCGCAACGGTTCGGGTTCCATCATTTTTCCAAACAAACCCTTGGTTCGGGCGGCGTGACAGCCGTTGAGGGCGACCGCGACGATACAGACAAGCAGGAGGCGAGACAAGCGGGACATGGACGTTCCTTGACGACGGACGCGGACAAAGCCGGTTTGGATGAGCGGATTGCGCATGGGGAGACGCGTGCTTTTTTAGCGGGCCGGGGTTCCCTTGATCACCCGGCCGGTGGAGATAAACGAAATGCCCTGCTGCATTTTGGTGCCGATCATCACCGATTCGATGATCGGTTCGACAATAGCCGATCCGGCCTCCCATTCCACCAGGAACTTGGCGCCGGAACCGCCCTTGGATTCCGATTCCGGAACAATGTAGTGGGTGGAGCCAAGCGGTTCAATCACCACGGGCTTGTCCTGATACTGTTGCAGTAGCACGCCTTTGGAGTCGTAATAGCTGACGCTCTTCAAGGTGAACGGCTTGGCGGGGTCGGTGTTGCGGATACTGAGGGTGGCGGTGAGCAGAAAGGGGGTGTCCCGGTAGCGGTCGTCGGCGTAGATGTGCGAATAAATGGGGACATAGACGGTCTGGCTCAGCCACTTGGTCAGCACCTCGGCGCTCACAGGCCGGGCAAGGGCGAGCAGGGCGAACGCGAACAGGGCAAGGCGATTAATTTTCATGGGCGTTTCGGGGGTGCGGGTTGCGAGCGACGGGCGGCCAGCAAGGCCGTGGCCGCCTCCGTGCTCAAATCGGCAATGGCCTCTGAAGCGCTTGCAACATAGCCGGAATAGGCGGGTTTGTCGATGGGCCGCGTCTGGCGAAATGTCTTTCGCGTCAGGATGGTCTTATCGGCGGCGTCACTGAGCGTATACACGGCGGTGGTGGTGAAGGATTGGCCGTTGCCGCTGAATTCGTTCATCTCGATTTCCAGCTGATAACGAACGGCGCCAAAGCGGGGGCCGGGGTAGGCGGCGACATTGTCGGTGGCCAGCGCATCTTTGAGGTTGGCGACCATTTGCTGGGCGATCTGTTGCTCAAGCGGGCCGGCCCAGAGGTGGGTGGCCGAGGCGCGGGCCTCGCCCGAGGCTTGTTGGCTGATCAGGCCCCGCCCCTGGAGATGCGGCGCCAATTGCACCGGCATGAGCAGGATAATCTCCTCGAAATTGCTGAATTCGCGGCCGAGCGGTTGCTGACGGATGGGTTGCAGGGCGTAGAGGGTGTTGGTGGTCGTGGTGGCCAGGCAACCGCCGAGCAGAAGCGCGCAGGTCAACGGCAGCCACAGTCGGCGCAGGAAAAATCGGAACCGGCAGGCGTTCATGGCGCGTCCTCGCCCTGGCCAAAGAGCAGTGCGTTGGGGTTTTGTTGCAGGTAATCGGTGAGTTGTCTGATAGAGGCGGCTGCCCGTTCAATTTCCCGCATGGACGCGGCCACCTGATAGGAAAGGTTTGAGTCTTTTGCGGTCATTTGTTCGATATTGTTCAAGGTTTTTGTCAGGGAGCCGGCGGTCGAGTTGAGGCCGGTCAGCAGGCGTTTGAACTCCGCGCTCATTTCGGGCATTTCCTTGTCTGCGGTGCGGAGAAAGACGTCGGCCGTGGCCGAGAGGGCGGCGAAATTGGTCAAGCCCTTCTTGAGTTCGGCGGCCAGCGCCGGAAATTCGGCGTCGGCGCGTCCCAGGATGGAGTTGAGCCGGTCCAGGGTGGCGTCCAGCGATTCCAGGCCGTGCCGGGTTTCCTTGGAGTTGATGATGCTGTTGATGCCGTCGAGAGCGGCGGCGGTTTTATTGATAATCTCGCTCAGCGGCAGGCTTTCCAGTTTTTGGGTGATCTGCTCCAGGCCCGAGGGCAGGGTGGGAATTTCCACCAGGCTGGCGTCCTTGTTGTGCAGGGGCGCATCGCTGCCTGGATGCAGGGCGAGTTCGATGTAGAGCTTGCCGGTGAGGAGGCTGGTGACCTTGAGCTGCGCCCGCAGACCTTGGGCGATCATCTGGGCAAGCATGGCGCGGAGCGTTTCGGGCGTGGCGTTTTCAGTGATATTGTCCGCCAGTTGCGGCGTTTGCTCGATGTCGATGGCCACCGGGATGATGTAATTGTTCTCCTGCTGGTCGTAATTGATCCGGACCTGGCTGACCCGACCGATGGTCACGCCGCGGAAGGTTACCGGCGCGCCGATGTCGAGGCCGTAGAGCGAACCGGTGAAATAGGCGACGCAGCGGAATTTGTTGTCCTTGAGTTGGAAATCGCCCAGAACGACCACCGCAGCGATGATCAGGACCAGGGCCGCGAGGACAAAGCCGCCGACCAGGGTGGGATTGGCTTTCTTGCTCAAACCGTTCGAACCTCCCGTTTCCCGGTGCCCCGGGTGAGAAAATTGAGCACTGTCGGGTCTTGGCATTCCCGCAGCAGGGTCGTGGGGTTGCCCGTGGCCAACATGGTTTTGGTCTCGCTGTCGAGGAAAACCGAGTTGGTGGCGATGGCGTAAATCGAGGCCAGTTCGTGGGTGACGATCACCACTGTGGCGCCGAGGCTCTCGCGCAGTTCCATGATCAGTTCATCGAGATTGCGAGCGCTGATCGGGTCCAGTCCGGCCGAGGGTTCGTCGAAAAAGAGAAAATCCGGGTCCAATGCAATCGCCCGCGCCAGGGCCGCCCGCTTGCGCATGCCGCCGGAGAGCTGCGCCGGGTAAAACTCCTCGAAACCGGCCAGTCCGACCAGGGAGAGCTTGAAGGTCACCAGTTCGGCGATCACCGCAGGGGTGAGATCGGTGTAGTGCTGGAGCGGCAGGGCCACGTTTTCCGCCAGCGTCATCGAGCTCCAAAGGGCGCCGGATTGATACAACACGCCTGCCCGGCGCACGATCCCGGCGCGGTCCTCCTCGCTTAGCTCCCAGAAGTTCTCCTCGCCAAACCAGACCGAACCGGCCGCCGGCGGTTTGAGGCCGATCATGTGGCGCAGCAGAGTGGATTTGCCGCAGCCGGAACCGCCCATGATCACAAAGATGTCGCCGCGCGCGATGGTGAAATTAATGTCCCGCTGCAGCACAAAGCTGCCGTAGGCCATGGTCAGCCCTTTGACGGCGATGACCGGGACAGGATCCGTGGTCATTGCCGCTTTACCGGTACAGGAAAAAGGTGATGATCGAGTCTGAGACCACGATCAGGACAATCGAGGTGACCACCGCCGAGGTGGTGGCCTCGCCAACCGCCAGGGCGCTGCGGCCGCACTGCATGCCGCGCAGACAACCGGCAAAACCGATCAGCACCCCGAAGACCGAACTCTTGAACAAACCCTGGCCGCACTGGCTGAGGTGGAGGGTTTTGCGCGTCTGTTCCAGGTATTCGACCAGCGACAGGTCAAGCATGGTGACGCCGATGACCGAGCCGCCCAGAATGCCCATGATGTCGGCGTAGATGCACAGCAAGGGCAGCATCAGCATCAGGGCCAGCATCCGCGGCAGGACGAGAAAGCCCACCGGCGAGATGCCCATGGTGCGCAGGGCGTCGATCTCTTCGTTGACCTGCATAGTGCCCAGTTGCGCCGCATAGGCCGCGCCGATTCTGCCGGCGATAATCACGCCGCTCATCAGCGCGCCCATCTCAAGCACCATGCCCAGGCCGACCAGATTGGCCACATAGATTTGGGCGCCGAACATCTGCAGCTGCACCGCGCCGACAAACGAGAGGATCACCCCCACCAGCACCGAAATCAACGAAACGATCGGCAGCGAATCGATGCCGCAATTCTGCACGAAATAAAAGAAATCCCGGGTTTTGAACGGCGGTTTGCCGGAAAACAGGGTCAGAAAGGCAAGGACGATTTCGCCGGTAAAGGCCGCCACTTCCCGCGTCTGGCCGGCAATGTCAAGCACGAGGCGACCCAGGCGGGTCACCAGCAATTCGCGTCCGCTTTTGTCGTAGGTGGAGGTGGCCGGCACAGCTTCGGACAGCGCCAGCAGCCGTTGCGCTCCGGGCGGCAAACCGCCCAGATCGACGCTGATGTCGGCTGCGCGGGCGGCGGCTATAATTGTTTTCAGGAAGATCAGCAGTCGGGTGTCCCAGTCGTCCAGGGCATCGGCGGCAAAGGCGAGGCTGCGCACAGGGGAAGCGAGGGCGGCCAGCAGATCCGCAGGCGAAGGCGGCGCGGCGTGCAGGGTCCAGGCGCCGTCGAGTCGGACGGTCAGTTGTCCCGCCTGGCTGCGGTCAAGGGTGAAGCAAGGCTGTGGAGTCATGGGGTTCAACCTGCGAGACGCTGCGTTGCCCGAGACATTGATCCGGGATTATCTGCCTATTATCTGCCTATAGGCTGAGCGTTTCTTCCCGGCTTGGGCAGGAGGTTGCGCAAGGGGTCGGCCTGGCGGTTGCTCCATTTTTGATTGATGAGAATGTCGAACACCTGCACCGGTTTGCCGTAATATTGGCGATTCCAGTCGTCTATCGGCGAGATGGCCGCGCCCTCGAGGCTGATGCCGCCATAAATCCCTTGGGACCGGCCAAAGGCCAGGATGTCGGCGGTCTGCGCCTTGGCTGAGGCGCCCATGGGGCCGGCGGCCACCGCTACGTCGGCGCCGAGTTTGTAGTCGGTGGAGAGCATGGCGTTGAGCCCCCGGTCGGTCATGATCAGGAGGATGATTTCCGAGGCGTCGGCCCCGGCCTGAAAGCCAAAGGATACCGAGCCCATGCTGTAAAAGGCCGGAGAACTCCATTTGCCGTTGGTCTGATCCTGGGCAAGCAGCGCGCCGCGACCGCCGGAGCCGCCGATGATGAAGCCGCCGCGCAGCATCTGGGGCACGATGAAGACGCCCCTGGCCTGGTTGACGTTGCGCTGAAACCACTCCATGTTCGGATCGGCCATGAAGCCTTTGTACACCGAGGCGGAGCGTTCCACCAATTCCGCCGGTTCGCCGTAATAATCGGCGGCCGCAGGGGCAACGGAAAAGAGGAAGACAAGGGCGCAACAGAGCATCGAGAAAAGGCGCAAACGCTGGAAAGGCATGGGGAAACTCCTCTTGAAAAAAACGGGGGACGGGTTTCTTCCTGTCGGAATCATTGATGATATGGCATCGTCCGGCTTTCCACAAGGGAAAAATAGGGGCAGTCCTTCAGGAGGGGGCGAGCTTCGCAGGGGATCAGGCAGGGGGCGAGACGAGGTCTTGAGGCCAGTCGACAGGCCGGCTCCAGACCGCGGCACGGGGGCGGTCTGGAGCCGGGACAATCAGTCAACGGCGTAGAAATATTCCTTTTCAGCGCCGCACTTGGGGCAAACCCACTCGTCGGGCAGGTCGGCAAAGGCGGTGCCGGCGGCTACGCCGTGCTCATAATCGCCTTCTTCGGGATCGTACACGTATCCACAGGGGCATTCCATTTTCTGCATGTCAAATCTCCTGGAAAGATGGGGTTTGATGATGTTTTCCCGCAGCACTGGACAAGACGGCTGCTTGGCGCGGGCGATCCGCTGGACATCCATAGTAGTTATTATTCGCCGTGCGGACAAGGCAAAGAACGTGTTGTTGAGAAAAATTATCCTTCGTTGTGGTTGTCTTACAGTGGATTGGGCACCGGGCGAGGGGCTGCGGGGCAGAACTTGCGCGCGATTGTTTGCCGCGAAAAGGGCGCGAGGTGCACATTACTCTTGACAGGGGTTGTGATAATCGGGTTAAATAGCACGCTTTGCGATTAATTATTTCCATTGGCCGTTATAGATTTGAGGATAGAGAGGAGGAGTCGCATGTATGCAATAGTTCGGACCGGCGGTAAACAATATCAGGTAGAGGCCGGTGATACACTTCGCGTTGAGAAGCTTCAGGGTGAAGTTGGCGACACGGTAGAGTTGGCGGAAGTTCTTCTGGTGGTTGACGGCGAAACCGTTACAATCGGCCAGCCCCAGGTTGACGGCGCGAAAGTGGTTGCCAAGATCGTTGAGCAGGGCCGCCATAAAAAGGTTATCGTTTTCAAGAAGCGGAAGCGCCAGGGATACCAGGTGAAGAACGGACATCGCCAGATGTACACCGCTTTGACGATTGAAACGATCTCAGCATAAGTGACAAACTGATTTACTGGAGAACACACCATGGCTCATAAAAAAGCAGGCGGCAGTTCACGAAACGGCCGCGACAGCGCGGGACAACGGCGCGGAATTAAACGTTTCGGCGGACAGGTCGTCAAAGCCGGCAGCATTCTGGTGCGCCAGTTGGGGACCGTTATCCACCCCGGCGCCAACGTTGGTTGCGGTCGGGACTACACCCTGTTTGCCAAGGTCGACGGCACCGTGACCTACGAATCCTTTGGCAAGGATCGGAAAAGAGTCGCGGTATATCCTGTCGAGTAGGCGGTTCACGCCTGCGGAGGGTCTTTTTCCCCTCCTTTCGAGGGGTTGCCCCGCTTGAAGCATTGCGGACCCGGCATCAAATTTTTGATGCCGGGTTTTTTCGTATTATCCCCTCCTTGTATTTCCCGGATGAATTATGGGTTTTGTCGACGAAGCGAAATTTTTCGTAAAGGCCGGTGACGGCGGCAATGGTTGCGTCAGTTTTCGGCGGGAAAAATATGTGCCCAAGGGCGGCCCCAACGGCGGCGACGGCGGCAAAGGCGGCGACGTTTATCTGGTGGCCGACCCCAATCTCCGCTCGCTGATCGATTTTCGCTACCATTCGCATTTTAAGGCCGAACCCGGCGTGAGCGGCGTGGGCAGCGACCGGCACGGGCGGGGCGGCAAGGATTGCGTGCTCCGGGTGCCGCTCGGCTCGGTGATCAAGGATGCGGAAACCGGCACGGTGCTGGTCGACCTGACCGAACCGGAGCAGGTCTATTGCGCGGCCGAAGGCGGCAAGGGCGGCCTGGGCAACGCCCGTTTCGCCACCTCGACCAATCGGGCGCCGCGCAAAGCCACCCTCGGGCGACCGGGCGAAGAGCGCTGGCTGCGGATTGAGCTCAAGCTGCTGGCCGACGTCGGTCTGATCGGCTTGCCCAACGCCGGCAAATCGACCTTGCTGTCCAAGCTCTCAGCCGCCAATCCCAAAATCGCGCCCTATCCGTTCACCACCCTGGAACCGCAATTGGGGGTGATGCACATCAAGTTCAGCGATCCCTGCATCATTGCCGACATTCCAGGCTTGATCGAGGGCGCGCACGAAGGCGTCGGGCTAGGACATCAGTTTCTGCGCCATATTGAACGGACCTCGATCCTGCTCCATCTGATCGACGTTTCCAGCCCCGATGATCAGCCCCTGCAGGATTATCAGGTGCTGGCCAGCGAGTTGGCCGCGTACAACGAGGAATTGCTCGGGCGCAAGCGTTTGATTGTCCTTAATAAGATCGATCTGGTCGATGAAGAACGTCTGGCCGAGGTCACGGCGCAGTTTGCCGGGGCCGGATTTCAGGTGCTGGCAATATCGGCGGAGATGGAAGACGGTCTGGAATCGTTGAAGGAGCTGCTCGGCAATCTGCTGGAGGAGCAGCGCGCAGAGGTGCGCCATGACCTTTCAGGTGAGTAAAGACGACGGTCTTTTTTACCGTCAGTCCCTTTTTGATCAGGCCAAGCGGGTGGTGATCAAGGTCGGCAGCGCCGTCCTCACCGACGACAACGGCCTGGATTTGACCATAATCGGCAACATTGCCCGCCAGGTCTCCTTTCTTCAGTCCACCGGACGCGAGGTGATTCTGGTCAGTTCCGGGGCGGTGGCCGCCGGCCGCAAGCGGTTGGGCGTGGTCAAAACCCCGCACGAAGAACTCAGAATCAAGCAGGCCCTGGCCGCCACCGGTCAAGGCTTGCTGATGCAGGCCTATGAACAGGCCTTTGCCGATTTTCAGCAGCCGGTCGCCCAAGTGCTGCTCACCCACGCCGATCTCTCCCACCGGGGCCGGTATCTCAACGTCCGCAACACCATCCTCACCCTGTTTGAATTCGGGGTGGCGCCGATTATCAACGAGAACGACACCGTGTCGGCTGAGGAACTGCGTTTCTCCGACAACGACACCCTGGGCGCCTTGATGACCAACATGATCGGCGCCGACATGTTTATTATCCTCACCGACGTCGACAGCCTCTATACCGGCAATCCGTCGGCAGATCCCACCGCCCGCCCCATCTACACTGTTGCCCAGATCACCAAGGAAATCGAGACCATGGCCGGGCAGGCGACTAGTCTGGTCGGCACCGGCGGGATGATGGCCAAGATCCGCGCCGCCAAGATGGTGGCCGCCTGCGGCGGGTGTTCGTTCATTGGTCCGGGAAGGCGGCCGGACATCCTCCAGGCCCTGTTCAGCGGCGAACTGGTCGGCACCTTTTTCCTGCCCGGCAAGGGCAAGATCAATCGGCGCAAACACTGGATCGCCTATGTGCTCAAACCGCAAGGATTTCTGGTGATCGACGACGGTGCCCGCCGCGCCCTGGTGGAACAGGGCAAGAGTTTGCTGCCCTCCGGGGTGTGCGAGGTCCGAGGGAGTTTCGCGGTCGGCGCGCCGGTCCATTGTCTGGACAAGGACGGGGTGCTGATTGCCGCTGGTCTGAGCAATTACAACGCCGTTGACGTTGAGCGGATTCGAGGCAAAAAAACCCACGAAATTGCCTCCATCCTCGGCGGCAAGGACAGCGACGAAGTGATCCACCGCGACAACCTGGTGGTCATGGGTCGGGACGGCCTGTTGTAAAGCCGCTTTACAAGCAATGCGCTTCACGTCATAGTGGGGCGTTGAAGGTGAGATTGAGAGCCGCGCCGCCGGACCAACCGGCAGGCGCCCCGTGCAGAGCAGAGGAGAACAGCGCAATGGAACCCGTGCAGATCGAAGCAATCGTTTTGGATATGGTGAAAAAAGCCAAGGCCGCCTCCCGCAGCATCGCCGCCCTGCCTGCGGCGGTGAAGAACGGTGTGCTGCTTGACGTCGGCGAGGCCCTGGTTGCCCAGCAGCCGTTCATCCTCCAGGAAAACGCCAAGGACATGGCCGACGCCAAGGCCAAAGGCATGTCCGAGGCCATGCTCAACCGGCTGCAGATCACCGAACAGGGCATTCTCGATATGGTTCAGGGGTTGCGCGAGGTGGCCGCCCTCGAAGATCCGGTGGGCGAGATCAGTGAAATGCGCCGCCGCCCGAGCGGGATCACGGTTGGCCGCATGCGCGCTCCGCTCGGCGTTATCCTGATGATTTTTGAATCCCGCCCCAACGTCACCATCGATTCGGCGGCCCTCTGCCTCAAGGCCGGCAACGCGGTGATCCTGCGCGGCGGTTCCGAGGCCCTGCGTTCCAATCTGGCCCTGGCCAAGGTGCTGCAGGAGGTGCTGGCCAAACACCAGGTTAACCCCGCCATCGTCCAGGTGCTGGCCTTCACCGACCGGGGCGGCGTCGATTGCCTGCTCCGCCAGGAGGCTTACATCGATCTGGTCATTCCGCGCGGCGGCGAGGGGCTGATCCGGGCGGTGACCGAAAAATCGCGCATCCCGGTGCTCAAACACTACAAGGGCGTCTGCCACTGCTTTGTCGACGCGGACGCCGACATGGACATGGCCATTCCGGTGATCCTCAACAGCAAGGCGCAGCGGCCCAGCGCCTGCAATTCGCTGGAAGCGCTGCTGGTGCATCGGGAGATCGCGGCGGAGTTCCTCCCCCGCGTGGCCCAGGCCCTGCACAAGGCCGGGGTTCGCCTGCTCGGCTGCCACAGCAGCTGTTTGCTCTGCGACGAGATGATCGAACCCGCAGCCGAAAGTGACTGGGGCAGAGAATTTCTGGAATTGGCTATGGTGGTCAAGGTCGTGGCCGACATCGACGAGGCCATGGATTACATTGCCCGCTACGGCTCCCAGCACACGGAAATCATCCTCACCCGCTCGTATGAGCGCAGCCAGCGTTTCCTGCGCGAGGTCGACGCCTCGGCAGTGATGGTCAACGCCTCCACCCGCTTCAACGACGGCGGGCAATTTGGCCTGGGCGCTGAAATCGGCATCTCCACCACCAAACTGCACGCCTACGGGCCGATGGGCCTGAAAGAGCTGACCACGCAGAAATTCATTGTCTACGGCATGGGCGAAACCCGCGCCTGAAGCGTGCCCAATCCCTGCGAGGGCCGCACTATCGGCCTGTTCGGCGGCACCTTTGATCCGGTGCATTCGGGGCATTTGCACTTGGCCCGCCACGTGCTCGACCGTTGCCGTCTGGACAGCCTGCTGTTCATCCCGGCGCCGCGACCGCCGCACAAACGGCAGACCGCCGTCTCCTTTGCCCACCGCGCGGCCATGCTTGAGGCGGCGCTGCTTGCGGCCGACAATCACGGCCGGATGCAGTGCTCCTACATCGAAGAACACCTGCCCACGCCCTCCTACACCATCAACACGGTGGAGGCCCTAACGCGTCAGGCGCCGGGACAGCGCTTTTCCCTCATCATCGGCGCGGATTCGTTGTTTGATCTGCCGCACTGGCGCCGCTCCGACGAACTCCTGGCCCTGGTCGATCTGATTGTGGTTCGACGGGACACGGTGGATGCAGTGATGATCAACCAGGCGCTCGTCTCCCTTGATCCCGCCTTCCGCTTCGATGAATCTCAGGGGCGCTGGAACGGGCCGGGAGGGCGGACCGTGACCTATCTCAGCGACATCGAACTGCCGGTTTCCTCCTCCTCGATCCGCGAGGAACTGGCCCAGGGCCGGGTCCCGGCCATGCTGCCGCCGGCGGTGTTCGCCTACATCAAAACCCATCATCTCTACGGTTGGCAGGACAGCGCGTGAACTATATCGCCGATCTTCACATCCATTCCCATTACTCCCGGGCCACGAGCAAGGCCAGCCATCTGCATGGGCTGGCGGCCTGGGCGGCGGTCAAGGGCATTGGCGTGGCGGCGACCGGCGATTTCACCCACCCCGGCTGGTTTGCCCATCTCCACGACTGCCTTGAAGAGGCCGAGCCCGGTTTCTTTCGCCTGAAAAGCGAACCCGGCCGCGACTGGAGCAACCTGCTGCCGCCGGGCGTTCAACCCGTTGTTCCCCCCGAATCGGTCCGCTTTGTGCTCAGCGCCGAGATCAGCTCCATTTACAAGCGCGGCGGCAAGGTGCGCAAGGTGCATAACCTGCTCTACGCCCCGGATCTGGAGTCGGTTCGGCGCATCAACGCCACCCTGGCCACCCTGGGCAACATCGCCTCCGACGGGCGGCCCATCCTGGGGCTTGATTCCCGTGATCTGCTTGAAATTCTTCTGGAAAAAGCGGAGCAGGGTTTTCTCGTGCCCGCCCACATCTGGACCCCCTGGTTTTCCCTGTTCGGCTCGAAATCCGGGTTTGATTGCATCGAGGACTGCTTCGGCGACCTTAGCGATCAGATTTTTTCCCTGGAAACCGGGCTCTCTTCAGACCCGGAGATGAACCGGCTGATCTCACACCTCGACCGCTTCACCCTGATTTCCAACTCCGACTGCCATTCCCCCGGCAAGCTGGGCCGCGAGGCCAACCTGTTGGCAACGGATTTTGATTATTTTGCCCTGCGCGAGGCCCTGCGCTCCCCGCGCAACGCGGCAGGCGAGCAGGTCTTTGCCGCCACGGTTGAGTTCTACCCGGAGGAGGGCAAGTACCACTGCGACGGACACCGCAAATGCAACGTCTGCCTGGAGCCTGCGGCCACCCGCAAAGTGGGCGGGCTCTGTCCGAGCTGCGGCAAACCGTTGACCATTGGCGTGCTCCACCGGGTGATGGAACTGGCCGATCGGGCCGAACCGGTCTTTCCGGCCGGTAGTCCGGCGGTGCATAGTCTCATCCCCCTGCAAGAGATCGTTGCCGAGCTGCTGGACTGCGGTCCGGCCAGCAAGAAGGTGGCGGCAGGCTATGCGCGGCTGATTAGCGTGTTTGGCTCGGAATTTGGTCTGCTCCTGGACACGCCGATTGCGGAGATTCAGAGCAAGGGCTTTCCGCTCCTGGCCGAGGCCATTGACCGGGTGCGGACCAATCGGGTGATTCGTCAGGCCGGGTACGACGGCGAGTTTGGCGTGATTACGGTGTTTTCCGCCGGCGAGCGCGCCAGTCTCTGCGGACAGAGCAGCCTGTTGGGGCCGATTGCGGCTGCAGGGCGAAGCAGGACCAAACGAACCCGGCTGGACTCCACCGAAGACGAGCCCACCCCGCAGCCGGTCACGCCGACGGCCAAAGGCCTGAACAGTGAACAGCAGCGGGCGGTGGAGAGCGAGGCCTCGCTGGTGCTGGTCCAGGCCGGACCGGGAACCGGCAAGACCCACACCCTGGTCGGGCGGGTGCAGCGGGAACTTGCCCGCGCCTCCGGACCCTGCGCGGTGATTACCTTCACCAACAAGGCGGCGGCCGAGGTGCGCGAGCGACTGGGCAAGGATGCGGCGAATTTGGCAAACGCGACCGTCGCCACCTTTCACGGCTTCTGCCTGAGCCAGCTGCGCCGCGCCCAGCCCAACCTGCAGGTGGTCGGGCCTACGGAGCGGGCCGCCTTGATTGCCGAGCTGCATCCCGGGTGGAGCGAACAGGAGCGGGCCGATTTTTCCCGCGCCCTGTCGTTGGCCTTGCGCAGCCCCGAGCTGCCGGCGCCGGGAACCGATGCGCGCCGTTATCTCCAGGTTCTAGAAGAGCGGTCTCTGGCGGATCTCGACGCCCTGGTCCCGTGCGCGGTCGAACTGCTGCGCCGGGACGGCGAGCCTGCAGCGGCCGTGCGCGCGGGCGTCGCCCATCTCTTTGTCGATGAATTTCAGGACGTCAACCAGGCGCAGTACGCCCTGGTGGCACTGCTGGCCGAGCATGCCTCGGTGTTTGTCATCGGCGATCCCGACCAGGCCATCTACGGATTCCGGGGCGCGGACCCACGCTGGTTTCACGCCTTTATCCAGGACTTTCAGCCCGAGTGTCATCAGCTGACGCGCAACTACCGCAACGGCGCCGCGATTTTGTCGGCGGCCGAACAGCTCATCCGTTGCAATCCCCATCCCCGACCGCTTGAACCCATGCAACCGTGCAGCGGACTGCCGGGCACGCTCCATCAACAGGACTGCCCCAACCCGGAACGCGAGGCGGTCTTCATCGCCGATCAGATCGAGCTGCAGTTGGGGGGCACTTCGCACCGCAGCCTGGATCGGTTTGACCACACCGGGACGGCTGCCGCCTCGTTGCGCGACATCGGCGTGCTCTACCGAACCTCGCGTCAGGCCGAAGTCATCGGCCGAGTGCTGGGCGAGCGCTCCATTCCCTTTCAGCTGGTCGATCTTGAGGCCTATTACACTAAAGGCGATTGCCGCCTGCTCTACGCTTGGACGCTGCTGCTGGCCGGGCTGGCCGAACCCGAGCATCTGCTGTGGCTGCTGGGCCGCGAGCCGGGAATCGGGCGTCAGTCCCTGCGGCTGGCGCGGGCCGGTTTTCTGGACGCAGGCCAGGGGCCGCCGTCGCTTGACCATCTGGCCCTGGACGGCCCCGCCGGGGCGGCTTTAGCGCGGTTTCGCCGGTTGCACGCCCAGTTGCAGCGGCTGGCGGGCGAGCAATCGGCAGCATCGGTGCTGGGCGCGCTCATCGACCATTACCAGCTCGACGCCCAGGAACCGGATCTGGCTAGCCTGCGCGAACTGGCCCTGACCTTTGGCGACTCGCTGCCGGATTTTGCCGCCCATCTCCAGCGGTTCAGCGATTCGGTGCTGTTTGATCCGCGCGCCGAGGCGGTGACCCTGTCCACCCTGCACGCCGCCAAGGGGCTTGAGTTTCCGGTGGTGTTTATTGCCGGCGTCGAGGACGGACTGCTGCCGCTGGCGCCGCGACAGCCGCTGGCCCCCGAAGCCCTGCAGGCGCATCTCGAGGAGGAGCGGCGGCTGTTCTTCGTGGGCCTTACTCGCGCGGGGGCGGCGCTCTACCTCACCTGGAGCCGGTCGCGGTCGGTGCATGGTCAGCAGTCCGACCACCGGCAACCCTCGCCTTTTTTGGCGGAATTGCCGCCCACTGTTTTTTCGCCGCCGCCCCAAGTGCGACCGGCCGCAAAACGAAAGCCGGCGCACCGGCAACTCTTGCTTTTTCCCTGAGCCATGGACCCGTTGACGCAACTGCAGGACCGCATCGCCGAACTCGAAGCCGAGACCCAGCGTCTGGAACGGGAAAACAAAAAGTTGCGGCAAAAGGCCCGGCAGGCGGATTCGGCCAATCAGGCCAAGTCCGATTTTCTGGCGATGATCAGCCACGAGATCCGCACGCCGATGAACGGGGTGATCGGCATCAGCGAGCTGCTGCTCGACACCGAACTGCAGCCGCGTCAGAAGCACTTTGCCCAACTCATCCGCACCTCCGCCGCCAGTCTCCTGACCCTGATCAACAACCTGCTTGATTTCAGCAAGATCGAGGCGGACAAGATGGCCCTTGATGTCGAGCCCTTTGATCTCCAGACCCTGCTGGCCCAGTTGGTGGCCCTGTATCAGGTGACCGGCCGGCGCAAGGGGCTGACCGTGAGCGCCGAGATCGCCCCCACCCTGGCGCCGCGCTATCTGGGCGACGCCTACCGGCTGCGCCAGGTGCTGGTCAATCTGCTGGGCAATGCGGTCAAATTCACCGAGCAGGGCACGATTTTGCTGCGGGTGAGCCTGATTCACCGCAGCGACGATAACGACCTGCTTAAGTTCGAGGTGCAGGATTCGGGGGTGGGAATCGCCGACGAATCCATCGGCAAGCTCTTTCAGCCCTTCTCCCAGGTCGACAGCTCCACCACCCGGCGATATGGCGGCAGCGGGCTTGGACTCTCGATCTGCGCCAAGTTGGTCAAATTGATGGCAGGGGAACTTGGCGTCCGCTCCAACTACGGCCAGGGCTCGACCTTCTGGTTCACCCTGCCGCTGTCGGCGGCCAGAATCAGCCCCGAGACCGAAACCGCGCCCGCAGAGGAACGCGAGCCGGCGGAGCATCTGCCGATCTTTGGCGAAATCGATGCTGGACCACCTCCTGGGGCCGAAAAAGGGCTCCGGCTGCTGTTTGTCGACGACGAGGAAACCAATCGAATCGTGATGGCGGAAACCTTCCGCCACGCTGGGGTTGAGATTGTGCTGGCGGAAAACGGCCAGGAGGCCATTGACCTGTGCCGGTCCAACCGATTTAATCTGATTTTCATGGATTGCCAGATGCCAGTGGTCGACGGATTTGCCGCCACCAAGGCCATTATGGAGGAGGCTGAGCGCAACCAGCGCAAGCCGCCTCCGATCATCGCCCTCACCGCCGACGCCACCGCCGGGGCCAAGAAACGGTGCCAGGAAGTGGGCATGGTCGATTATCTGATCAAACCGCTCGATTTTAAGAAATTACAGGCGGTGCTCTCGTCCTGGCTGCCCGAACTGCAGGCCTCGGTGGTGCCCAAATCGCTGGCTGCGGAGGAGGGCGGCGATGACGGGGCGGACGCGTCGTCGTCCAACGGCGCCGTGGTGGTCAACGCGGCGGTGCTCTCGCGCTTGCGCGAGCATGTCGGCAACATCGCCCCAGTGGTCGGCGTCTTTTTGCGTTCTCTTGACCGTCGGGTCGCCGAGCTGGAGCGGGCCGTGCAAGCCAAGGAGAGCGAGGCGATCAACAAGGTGGCCCACACCATGAAAGGCAGCAGCAGCCAGTTCGGGGCCGAGGAACTGGCCCACCTGTGTTTGTTGGCGGAAAACATGGGCAAGAACGGCAATATTGCCCAAATTGATCGCATTTTTGCGCAAATTGTCCAAGCCGTGGCCCAGGTAAAGCATTTTTTCGCCGAACAGCTTGATTAATCTTGAGTTCTTTCTACAATTACAGTTGAACTGTTCGTCAAATCAAACCTCTTCTTGGTGATGCACAGGCTATGACAGTCTCCCTTTTGTCGGGCTCCACACCGGTCATTCTGATTGTCGACGACGACGAAGTGATCCGCATGCTCATGCGCCAGTTTCTGGAGAGCGAGGGCTATGCGGTCGTTGAGGCGGAGGACGGCCATGAGGCCTTGGAGAAGGCGGCGGAGCAGGCCTTTGATCTGATCATCCTGGACATCGCCATGCCGGGCATAGACGGACCCGGCGTCTGCGAGCACATCCGCAGCTCCATGACCGACCCGCCGCCGGTGCTGATGGTGACGGCCCTGGACGACGAACGGAGCATTGAACGCTCCTACAGCGCCGGCGCGGTTGACTACATTCGCAAACCGCTGCGCTGGCCGGTGCTGAAAAACCGCATCCGCTATATCCTTGGCTCACACCGGGCCAAGCAGGAACTGGAGTTGCTTTCGCGCAATTACGAGATGATTCTCGACGCAGCGGCCAACGGCATCTGCGGCGTCGACGACGCCGGCATGATTTCGTACATCAATCCGGCGGCGTTGAAAATGCTGGGGTACAGAAACGAGGAGGTCAGGGGGCGCAACTGCGGCGACGTCTTCAAGCTCTCCCTGCCCGGCAGCGAGGATTTTTCCGAGGCCTGCTGCCCCTATTTTGGTCAACCGGACGCACACGCCACCACCTGCTACGACGAGGCCCGGATGCTGCGCAAGGACGGCACCAGCTTTCCGGTGGATTTTCGCTCCACCCCGATCCGCCAAGGGCAGCGGCTGGTCGGCGGGGTGCTGGTGTTTCAGGACGTCACCGAGCGCCAGGAAGCGGCGGAACTCATCCGCTACATGGCCAACCACGACCCGCTCACCAACCTGCCCAACCGCAACTATTTCCGCAGGCGACTGCCCCAGGCCATCTCCCTGGCCAAGCGCTACGGCCGCATCCTCTGCCTGCTGTTCATCGATCTCGACCGGTTCAAGCCGATCAACGACCAGTTCGGCCATGGGGTCGGCGACATCGTCCTGATGCAGGTGGCGGAACGGTTGCGCAGCGTGCTGCGCACCTCGGATTCGGTGTGCCGGTTGGGCGGCGACGAATTTGTGATTCTGCTGGAGAGCACCGAGACCCTGGAAGGATCAACCCTGGTGGCGCAAAAGGTGATCGAGTCGCTCAACGAACCGATTGAAGCCAACGATCACATCTGTTTCATCGGGGCCAGCATCGGCATCTCAGTGTTCCCCAACGACTGCAGCGACGCCGAAACCATGCTCCGCCACGCCGACATCGCCATGTACGAGGCCAAGAAAAAAGGCCGCAACTGCTGGCAGCTCTACGCGCCCATTGTTACAACCCCTGGGCAATCGTCCTGATAATATCCGATTTGCCGATCACCCCCACCAACCGCCCCTCGGACATCACCGGCAGGGTGTGGATTTTTTTCTCCGCCATCAGAGTGGCCAGTTCCTCCAACTCCGTTTCCGGCCCGACGCTGATCAGCTTGCGCGAACAGATGTCGCCGACCTTGGAGCCTGCGATTTTCTTTAGCTCCAGCTCCATCTTTTCCGGTCGTTCAAGAAAAACAAAGGCGTCCAGGATGGCAAAAGCCGTCGGCAGGTGCACCTTTTTGTTTTGAAAGATCAGATCGCTCTCGGTAACCACGCCGATCACCTTGCCCGCGTCGTCGACCACCGGAGCGCCGCTGATGTTGTTGGTGAGCAGCAGCGCGGCCAATTCCCGCACCGTGGCGTTTTCTTTGACCGTGATGACCTCGCTCGTCATGATGTTCTGTGCTGTCAGCATATATTCTCCTGGTTGAAGGGTTTGATAAAAGTTCCAATGACCTGCGGCAAGACCTGGGCCACCTCGGTGGCGGAGAAGCCGTAGGGACGATCAACGGCGATCTGGTCGGCCGCCAGACCGTGCAGATACACGCCAAGACAGGCGGCTTGCCAGGGGGCATGCCCCTGGGCCAGCAAGCCGCCGATGATGCCGGCCAACACGTCGCCCATGCCGCCGGTTCCCATGCCGGGGTTGCCTGTGCCGTTAATGGCCCATTCCCCTGTGGCCGCAGCCGCCACCGTGCCCGCGCCCTTGAGCACGGTGATCATCGGCGGGCTGTCGGCGGCCATGTCCTGGTTGAGCCACTGGGCCGCCGCGAGTCGGTCCGCCTGCACCGCCTCAATGGTTGATCCGAGCAAGCGGGCCATCTCGCCCGGATGGGGGGTGAAAATCCGCGGGCCGGCTGGTTTGCGAATCACCTCGGGATGGGCGGCGAGGATGTTGAGGGCGTCGGCGTCCACCACCATCGGGCTGCTGATTTCCGTGTACAGTCGGAGCGCCAGTTGCGCCGTGGCCTCTTCCGTGCCGATGCCGGGACCGAGGACCAGGGCGTCTTTGCCCTTGGCCGTGGACTCGACAAGGGAATAGTCGTCAATGGAAAAAAACCGACGCGAGGCGGGCAGCGGCACGGACATCGACTCGGCGATGGCGGTTTCAAAGATGGGGTTGAGGTCCTGGGGAACCGCAAAACTCACCAGGCCGCTTCCGCTGCGCAGCGCGCCCCGGCCGCAGAGCAGGGCGGCGCCGGTTTTGCCCTCGGAGCCGGCCAGAATCAGGAGGTGGCCGTTTGCGCCCTTGTGCGCGGCTTTCTCACGGGGCTGGAGCAGGTGGGCGATGTCGCGGTCAAGCAGCGAACCGCTCAGTCCCATCTGCGCCACCACCTTGGTGGGGATGCCGATGTCGACCCGTTCCAGCCGGCCCACACTGGGTCCGCCGTGATGAAAATGTCCGGGTTTGGCCAGGCCATAGGTGACGGTGAGGTCCGCCTGGACCACCGCGCCGAGGACGGCGCCGCTGTCGCTGTTCAGGCCGGAGGGCACGTCCACGCTGACCACCGGCAATTGATGGCGCTCGCGTAGGATGTTGAGGCCGGTGATTACGTCCAGGAAACGGCCTTCGACCGCCCGCGCCAACCCGGTGCCGAAGATCGCGTCCACCAGGCAGTGCATGGGATGGATCCGGTTGAGGGTCAGAACGGTGTCGATCAGGGTGAGCATTTTTTCTGAATAATCGAGCACCTGGTAGGGCAGGCGGAGCCGCTTGAGAATGGCGAAGTTGTGGGCCGCGTCGCCTTGCAGTTGTTCCGGATCAACCAGGAAAAAGACAAAGGGAAAGGCCCCCAGGCCATGCACGGTGCGGGCGATCACCAGCCCGTCGCCGCCGTTGTTGCCGGGGCCGGCAAAGACGCACACGGTTTTGCCCGCCACCGGTCCCAGAATTTGGATCATCCGATCCACTGTGCCCCGGCCGGCGTTTTCCATCAGCACCATGCCGGGGATGCCTATCTCTTCAATGGCGCGTCGGTCGAGTTCGCGCATCTGCGCGGCAGAGGCCAGTTGCATGGGCGATGTTCTCGTGATCGTGAGGGTTTGCGGGGCGTCGGCAACAGCTGCAACCAGCTGCCGCCCAAAAACAGGTCGGGTCTGCTCGTCACTATAAAGGGACTTGCGGCCGGCGGCAACCGCGTATTGGTTCCGCGACGCGGCTCCCTGGGTTAGGGCTTGCGGCCGGCGAGGCGATCAAACAGGCGCCGGCCGAGAGCAACGGCTCTTTGCCAGGCGGTCTTGAGCGCCCGGTCGTAGAAGGCCAGCAGCACGCGCTGCACCGGCTCCGGGATCAGCGGCCGTTCCCGGTTCACCCGCCGGAAAATGAGCACAGTGAGGAGCAAAAAGAGGATGTTGGGCAGCCACATCCCCAAAACCAGGGGCACAAACCCTTCCTCGCTCATCACCCGGGTGGTGGTGAAGGTGATGTAGTAGAGCACAAAAAAACCCAACCCCAAGGGGATGCCCACGGCCTGTCGACCCGGCCCGGCCTGCAGTCCCAGCGGCAACCCCAGCAGGCTGAGGATGAAGCAGCCGACCGGCAACACCAACCGATGGTGGTATTCGGACAGGTAAATGCGCGCCGCCTTGGAATCGGGCGCAAGTTTGGCGGCGGCCTTGAGCAGTTGTTCCTGACTCATGGCCCCGCGGGTCTGGCTGGTGACGTCTTCCTTGCCGACCTGGGTCGGCTGGCGCAGTGAAATCTGCAGCTGATAGCGCTCAAAGCGGATCAGTTGGTTGTCCAGTCCTTCGTTGTTGTGCAGGGTGCCGTCGTTGAGGACGATCGTCACCATCATCCGCTCCATCTCGGCCTCCATGTGTCCGGTCTTGGCGACAGTGATCAGCGGTTGGGTGCGGCCGCGCATGTCGGAGACATAGACCCCGTGCCAGCGCTGCTGGTCGTCGATTTCATCGACATAGACAACGATGTCGCCCAGAGCCTCGGTGAATTCCTTGGCTTGCAGTCCCTTGTCGATCTTTTCCTTGGCCAGTTGAAACATCAGTTGCTTGAATCCCAGCGCGCCGGCGGGGATAAGGCGGATGGAGAAAAAACCGGTCAGGGTGGCGATGGCGGCGGCGATGAGAATCACCGGCGGCAGCATCTGCTTAAGGCTGACGCCGCAGGCCTTGAGGGCCAGGATCTCCCGGTCGTTGGTCAGACGGGTGAAGCCGACGATCACCCCGGCCATGCTGGCCATGGGAATGATGTAGAGCAGCATTCGGGGAAAGATGTAGGAAAACAAGCGGATGAAATCAGCCGGACCAATGCGCAGGGCCAGCACCACCTCCAGGAGCGGAATCAACCGCACCAGGAAAAAGACGCCGTAGAGAATGAGAAAGCTGGCAAAAAAAGGGGCCAGCAGTTCGTTGGCGATGTAGCTGTAGAGCAGCAGGGGCGGGCTGCGCCGAAACCACGGCGCAGCGCCGTCGGCGGCCGTTTTCACGCCGGCTGCTGGAGTCGGTTCAGGGCGCATTGAAGGCGGCTTTGATGTTGACGTCGATCCAGTGCTGGTCCCACCACTCGATTGGGGTGACGAAAATGCCGTGCACCAGCATGGAAAAATGGAGGTGGTCGCCGCCGGCCATGCCTGTCGTGCCAGAGCGGGCGATGGGTTGGTTTTTTTCCACCAGCGTCCCCACTGTGGTTTCGATGCTGCTCAAGTGCGAGTACAGACTGGCGACGCCCTGGCCGTGGTCGATAATGATCATGTTGCCGTAAATGCCCAGATAATCGGCAAACACCACCTTGCCCCGGTTGGCGGCGCGGATCTCGGCCCGTTCGGTGGAGGCGATGTCGACCCCGAGATGGGTCTGGTTGTCGATGGCCGTGCCGTTGTGAAGGTAGGTGCGCTGGTCGGCGAACCCGGCCCGTCCGGCGCCGGGCATGCGGAAGAACCGGTCGGTCCACAACTGCTGGGGATCGGTGGTTGCACAGGTCTTGGCAATGGCCTGGGCGTTGCTCTGCCGCACCTGGTTGTTGACGTAGAGATATTTTTCCAGCAGCGTGCCCTTCATCTCTGGATAGTGCTGCTCGAATTCCGGCATCTTTTGCTGCAGGAACTGTTCGCTGAGATTGATGCTGTCGTGTTTGTCCGGGTCCTTCTTGAAGACCGAGGGCAAGGGGACTGCGGCCTCGTTGCCGGCCTCGTCAAAGGCGACCACCCGGACTTTTTCCGGCTTGCCGGCATCCCAGGGCAGGGCGAAGTAGGCGACAAAGGCGTTTGGTTTGTCCGTGGGAAATCCCGGGAAAAAGGCGTTGTCAATCATCACTCCGTGCCGCGCCGGTTGCTCGGACACGGTGTAGAGCGCCATGCCGCTGCCGCCGGGATGGATCAGGCGCGGACCGTGGGTCAGCACTGCCTTGGGCGGGGTGGTGTCCATGGCCACTGGGATGCGGGTGAGGGTTTCGTTGCCCTTGAAAAATCCGTTGAGCGAGAAATCCCGCACCGAAATCGTCAGTTCCGCGTTGCCTTCCTTGATGCCGGCTTTCTGGGCGTCGATGGTCACCTTCTCGTTGAGAATTTGCGGCCCTGCAGGCTTGAACCAGGCGGCGCGCGGGAAGGTGCGTTCCAGGAGCACGGCGCTCTTGGGGCCCTGGGTCAGGGTGATGACCACGGCGCTGATGCCGCTTTTGTTGTCGGTGACGTGCAGGGGCAGCTCAACCTTGCCGCCCAGGTATTTGATCTGTTTGTCCAGCACCAGGGTCGGTTTTTCAAACTCAAAGAGGAGAAAGGCGACCACGGCCAGGGCGAGCGCGGCGGTGGCGGCCAGGGCCAGGAGCAACTGTTTGAAGAAACCGCCTTTTCGCGCCGAGCCGCGCAATCGGATTTGTGTAGCCATAGGTAACTGTTGGAGAAATTGGATTTGGGGGTTGATCGGGTTGTGCTATTCGTTCCAGATCACGTCGTAGCGCTTGATGTGCATGTCCGGAACCGGGATGATGGTGAAGCGTTTTTCCGTTTTTTGTTCGAGCAGCTCAATGGTGTAGGATTCCTCGTTGAGCAGCATCTCCGCGATGTGGGGATGCACCTTGATGGTGACGTGCGAGCCGCCGATCTTGCGCGAATCGCGGCTGATCTTGCGGAAAATTTCATGGCAGATGGTGCGCCGCGACTTGATGAAGCCGTCGCCGCCGCAGTACAGGCAGGGCTCGCACATGGTCTGGATCAGGCTTTCCGACAACCGCTTGCGGGTCATCTGCACCAGGCCGAACTCCGAGAGCTTGAGGATGTTGACCTTGCTCTTGTCGTTGCGCATCGCTTCCTGGAAGGCGGTGTACAGCTCCTCGCGGTGCTGTTCGTTGTCCATGTCGATGAAGTCGATGATGATGATGCCGCCGAGGTTGCGCAGCCGGAGCTGGCGGGCGATCTCGCGCACCGCTTCCATGTTGGTCTTGAAGATGGTCTCGGCCAGGTCGCTGGCGCCGACGTAGCGGCCGGTGTTGACGTCAATCACCGTCAGGGCCTCGGTGGGCTCGATGATGATGTAGCCGCCGGAGCGCAGCCAGACCTTTTTGTCCAGCGCGCTGTTGATGTCCGCCTCAACCCCGTAGCGTTCAAACAGGGGCAGGTCGGACTCGTAAAAGGTGATCTTGTCCTGCAGCTGGGGGGCAAAGGTCTTGGCGTAGGACAGCAGCTGCTCGTAGACCTCGTGGTTGTCGATCACCAGCTCGTTGATGTCTTCGGTGAAGAAATCGCGGACCGAACGGAGGATGATGTCGAGATCCTTGTAGATCAGGCAGGGAGCCTGCGACTTTTGCGCCTTGGTGAGGATTTCGTCCCACAGCAGCAGCAGGAACTCCATGTCCGCTTCCAGGGCCTCGTTGCCGATGTTTTCAGCCACGGTACGCATGATGAAACCAGTGCCCGGCGGGCGCAACACCTCGATCTTGTCGCGCAGCTGCTGACGGGTAACCTCGTCCTCGATCTTGCGCGAGATGCCGATGTGGTCGGTCAGGGGCATGAACACCAGGTTGCGGCAGGGCAGGGTGATGTTGCAGGTCAGGCGCGCGCCCTTGGAGCCGATGGGTTCCTTGGCGATCTGCACCAGAATTTCCTGCCCCTCGCGGAGGATCTCGTTGATGGCCGGGGCGGCGGAGAGATGGGGCGGCGGGATCGAGCGAAGTTTGTGCCCAAGGGGAAGGCGCTGGAAATTCTCGGCAAATATGTACAGGGCCTCGTCGACGTAGAGAAAGCCGGTGCGGTCCAGACCCACGTCGACAAAGGCCGCGTCAATGCCCGGCAACACCCGAACCACCCGGCCCAGGTAGATGTTGCCGATCAGCCCCTTCTCCGAGACCCGTTCCAGGTGGAATTCGCGCAGGTTGCCGTTTTCCACCAGCGCGATCCGGTTCTCGTAGGAGGTTGCATTGATGAGGATGTCTGTGTACATAGAAATGCCGGGTCAGATGCCGTCCGCTGCAATCAAGGGCCAAGGCGCAACCGTGCGGACGCGTAAGTTTTTATGAAACAAGCATTTTACTATACTATACTGTCGGCAAACCGCTAGGGTAAATTGGCCGCAGCCCAGGCCCGCAGGCCGGCGGCGGGGCGATTTGGCGTTGGTAACTGATTTGATTACGGCAATAATCCCTACCTATAACCGGGCCGCGCACCTGGAGCGCGCCATCGGCTCGGTGTTGGCGCAACGGCTGGCCTGCGACGAGCTGATCGTGGTTGACGACGGCTCCACCGACCAGACGCAGGCCCTGCTGGCGCGACTGGCCGCCGGCGCCCCCATCCCGATTCGCGTGCTGCGCCAGGAAAACCGGGGCGCGGCCGCAGCCCGCAACCTGGGCATCCGCATGGCGCGGGGCTCGCTGCTGGCTTTTCTTGATTCCGACGACTGGTGGCTGCCGGGCAAACTGGCCGTGCAGGCGGCGGCCATGGAGGCCCGGCCTGAGTTGCTGATTTCCCACACCCGCGAGATCTGGCATCGCGGCGGCCAACGGGTGAATCAGAAGAAGAAACACGACCCGCCCGACGGCGACGTCTTTGCCGCCAGCCTGGGGATGTGCGTGGTCGGCATGTCCACGGTGGTCGCGCGGCGGCAATTTTTTGATCGCTACGGTTTGTTCGACGAAGACCTGCCCTGCTGCGAGGATTACGATCTCTGGCTGCAGGCCGGGAGTCGGGAACCCTTCCTGCTGGTACCCCAACCGTTGACCGGCAAGGAAGGCGGCCGGCCGGATCAGCTGTCCGAAATCCACCGCATGGGCATGGACGTCTTCCGCATCCGGTCGCTGGGCAAACTGCTCGAATCAGGGGTGTTGACGCCTGGGCAGCAACAGGCGGCACGGGCCGAACTGATCCGCAAATGTTTGATTTACGGCCAGGGCTGCGTCAAACACGGCCGACCCGAGGAAGGGGCGCGCTATCTGGCTCTGGCCCAGCTCCATCAATCAACAGGGAAACACGAGTTTTGAAACAGACCTCCTCCTACGGCGACCCCGCCGGTTTTGTCACCCGTCTGCATGTGGCGGAAGATTGTCTGGACGCGCCCTACGCCCGGGAGATCATCGCCCGCGCCGGCCTGCCGGTCACCGTGGTCGGCGAGCGCGGCGCGCCCGACATTGCCGGCGATTATCCCTACAACATGACCGCCGGCAAGCGCCACCTGCTCTTGTGCCGCAACCGGGGCGCCTTTTTCAAACCCTGCCCCGGCACCCGCGAGTACCGCTGCTGCGACTACCAGGTGCTCAACATCGGCATGAACTGCCCCATGGATTGCGTCTACTGCATCCTCCAGGCCTATCTCAACAACCCATGGCTCAGTTTTTTCATCAACGTCGAGGATCTGTTCCCCGAACTTGATGCGGCCCTGGACGCCGAGCCCGAGCGCTTCTTTCGCATCGGCACCGGCGAATTCACCGACAGCCTGGCCCTGGACAGCCTTACCCGTCTCAGTCCGCTGCTGGTGCGGTATATGGCCGGGCGCAAGAACGCGGTGCTGGAGCTGAAATCCAAAAGCGTCAACATCGCCAACCTCGAAGGCCTGGAGCACCAAGGCCGCACCCTGGTCGCCTGGTCGCTCAACAGCCCGCTCATCATGGCCCGCGAGGAGATTCGCACCGCCACCCTGGAGGAGCGTCTGCAGGCGGCGGCTCAATGCGCTGAGTGGGGATACAAATTGGCCTTCCACTTTGACCCGATCATCCTCCACGACGGCTGGCAGGAGGGGTACCAATCCACCATCCGCCGGCTGTTTGCCGCCGTCCCGGCCGAGTCCATCGCCTGGATCAGCATGGGCGCGCTGCGCTATCTGCCTTCCCTCAAGCAGATCGCAGCCGAACGCTTTCCGGGCTCGCGGTTTTTCTACCAGGAATTCATCGACGGCTTGGACGGCAAACGCCGCTATTTCCGCAGCCAGCGGGTGGAGATGTATCGGTTTATTCTCGATGAACTGCGCAAACATGCGAGTCCGCGCACCTGCATCTATTTTTGTATGGAAAACGACACGATCTGGCGGCAGGTCTTTGGGTTTGCCCCGGAAGACCAGGGCGGCCTGCCGGCTATGCTGGATCGTTCGGTGCGTTGAGGCGGGATTGCCGGGATGAGGGTATTGGGTTGAACCGCGCTACCCGCTACGTGGTGGTGTTTTTAGATGAGCAGGGAAGATGAACAATCAGAGGGGGAATCGTCAGCATGTTTGATATGCCGGAAAGCTGCCAGCGGGTGCAGCGATTTTTAGACGCAAGCGGTCTGGACAGCCGGGTGGAGATTCTTGCCGCCAGCACCCGGACCGCGCAGGAGGCGGCCGACGCCCTGGGCTGCACGCCGGCGCAGATTGCCAAATCGGTGGTGTTCCGCGCCAAAGCCAGTGATCGTCCGGTGCTGGTGATTGCCTGCGGCGACAACCGGGTTGATGAAAAGAAGGTGGCCGGCGTGATCGGCGAGAAAATCGGCCGGGCGGACGCTGATTTTGTCCGCGCCCGCACCGGTTTTGTCATCGGCGGGGTGGCGCCCTTTGCCCATGCGGAGCAGCCCCTAGTGCTGGTCGACGCCACGGTGCGGCGTTTTGCGCGGATGTGGGCCGCCGCCGGAACCCCGCACGCGGTGTTCAGCATCGCCAGCGAAGACCTGATCCGCCTGGCCGGCGGTCCGGTTGCCGATGTCGCCGCGTGAGCGACCCATGGAATGCCGGATGATTTGCCGCTTGGCCTGCGCCGATGAAAAATCCTGACCGAACACGCCTCGACCGGCTGGAGCAGCTGCCCAACATCGGCAAGGCCATGGCCGCCGACCTGGGCCTGCTTGGCATCGAACACCCGCAACAACTGATCGGCCGGGATCCGCTTCAGCTCTATCAGGCTCTGCAGGAAATCACCGGTCAGCGACACGATCCCTGCGTGCTCGATGTCTTCATGGCTGCGGTCGATTTCATGGCGGGCGGCGAATCCCGCCCCTGGTGGTCGTTTACCGCTGAGCGCAAACGCCGCTATGGCAGCCTGTTGCCGACCTTCCCGTAGACTGGTGCGCAGCGCCCCTGGGGACGGTGCAGCTGTTGCGCTTCGGGCAAGCTCAGAGCCGTGCGCCGTGGAACAGGTACGCGCTCAGGGCTGTGCCGAGCGCGGCGACAATCAGATTGGCCCAGGGCGCGAGTCCGGTCAGGTAACCGTCGGGGATTTCTTTGGGGGTGAGCGTGCGCAGAACCTTGCGGTACTGCGTCACCGCCGCCACTGAGGAGAGCGAACCGAGCAGAATAAAGGACAGGCCAATCCAGAATGAAAGTCCGCGCTGGAGCGTCTGGCTCTGCTGCGGCAGCAGGGTAGAGAGGAACAGGCCAAAGCGCTCGACCACAAAGCCGAAGGCCATCAGCGTCAGCGAGGTTCGGGTCCAGGCCAGCAAGGTCCGTTCGGCCGCGAAAAACACCCTGGGATCATTCAATGTCGACATGGCGGTTCCATTATTGTTGGGGAAGTGGCTCCGGCTGCTGCTCGGCTCGTGTCGGGCCGCTGCTCGCTCGCACCGTAGCATGGGACGCGGGCGCACAGGAGTTTTTTTCGCCCGCATCCTGGATTTTGTCCGCCGGCGGGCGCGGCAGGGGAGCTTGGCAGAGGGTCGAATGTCCGGGTGATAGGTTGGCGTGGGTTGTGTGATTCCATTTCTCAATCAAACGAGGCCTGCTGCACACCGCAACATCTCGTCGAGGAGGGTGCGCCATATCAACCGTAGCCTGGATGCAGTGCAACGGAATCCGGGAACAGATCACATCAAACCCCGGATTCCGCAAGCTGCATCCAGGCTACGGTCCGCCGGCCAGCTCTCGTTCTCTGGTGTCCAAGCACAACCGCGTTTCACTTTTGAAATGGAAATGGAGTACCCCTTTACCTTGAAGGAGACGGCAATGGGATTGCTGCCGATTATGGAAAAAGGCAAGCCGCCGGCCTGCCACCGGGAGTGGCCGCTGTTTTACATGAACGATTTTTCCCGTCTGGGCCTGAGGGTCGATTGTCTGGAAAAGGCGCTGTCTGCCTTGCGATCCTGCGGATATGCGATCCTGGAGGATGAGGGCGGCGCCGTGGCGGCCATCGACGGCAGAGAACAGTTGCTGGGCGTCTTCCAGGCGCTGGCGGACTATGCCATCGAATGCGAAACCGCCGATCTGGTCAGTTGCGCCTATCAGGGCTGATAAGCCCCTGCACCCTGCCCGGCGGGCAGGGCAAAGATCTTGGAACCCTCTTGAAACCCTGCGCAAGGGCGTTTGGCTTGTCGCGCTTTCTCTCTTGTCGCCTTCGCTCCCGAGGGCTATAGAGTGGCCTTGAAGAGGAGAAGCTGCTGCCGTGATGTGAGAAAAAAAGCAGTAGCCGACTCGTTCTTCTCAATCGACCGGCACGCATCGCTTGCCGACGCAGTCCAACCCATCCGCCTGGTGCGGCATTTCCCAAAAAGCCAAAAGACATGAACACAACCACAACTTCGCATCCCGGCCATCCCGTCGCGTCGCCTCCCTGGGTGCCGCTCAGCTTTTCCTTTGCCTTTCTCTTTCGCTATCCCCGCCTGTTGGGCTGGAGCCTGGTGCTGGTCGTGCTCACCGGCGGCCTCACCTGGCTGGGGTATCTGCTTTCCGTTGATCTGATCAACCAGCTCAGCGGTTCCCTGTTCACCACCCCGCCAACCGTGGACAAATTCTGGCATTGGCCGCTGCTGTGGGGATGGACGGCCATTAAATGGGTGTACCTTATTCTTTCCCGGGTGGTCGCCTTTTACCTGGCTTTTGTCCTGGCGTACAGCTTAACCACACCGGGATACGTGTTTTTAAGCACCTGGGCCGGCAACCGCTACTGTGCACAGGCCGGACACGGCGAGGCGGAGTTGACCCTGTCGGGCGCGCTGATCGATCTCTGGGAGGGCGTCAAGATCGGCGCCATGGGGATTGTGGTCACGGTGGTCGCCCTGTTTGCCAACTTCATTCCGGTGGTCGGGCAGGCGGCGGTGTTTGTCCTCTACACCTATTACTCGGCGTTGATGTTTGTCGACTATCCGGCTTCGCGCTACCGCTGGACCCTGGGCGCGAAACTGCTCTGGCTGCGGAGGCATCCCCATCAGGCCTTCCGACTGGGGGTGCTTCCAGCGGTGATCAGCATGATCCCGCTGCTCAACGTCTTTTTGATGGCCCTGTTCTTTCCCCTGTTCACCATCCACGTCACCCTGAATTTTTTGGTGATCGAGGGGAGGAAAGAGGTGGTCTCCTCGCGCTGAACCCGATGATTGCCGCTGGGCCTCTTTCTCGACAGAGGGTGCGGAGCGCCGTTCCGGCGTTGGTCGGAGGCAACCGGCATGGGGCGAGCGAGCTGAATCCCGCACGCCTGGGTGATGGCGACGTTAATGGACTTGCGCCCAAATGCTGCGTGATGCGGTCGAAAGTGCACTGCTGGATGTTTCTGACGCAGACCCTTGCTTTGCTGGAAGTGTGGCCATGAAGATACTCAGTCTGCACGGGCCTGACGGCTTGCCCGAGTTCGAAGCCTTTTTGCGTCTGGTCTCCGGGAAGCTCGCTGCAGCGATATGTCGAAAAATGCAGACCTACAGCGAGTTAGATGAGGTGTATTCCTGCAGCAGTTTGAAAATTCTCAACCCCAGAATCTGGGGATATAGGGGAACCATTTACAAGCTACGCGTGGATTGCGGAAAAGAGTCCGCCCGGGTGCTTTTTGTCAAAACACCGGCCAACGATATCGTTCTGCTGCATGGATTTGTCAAAAAGACTCGAAAAACACCGGAGAAAGACGCCAAAATCGCCATGCAAAATTTCCAGCGACTGAAAAACAACGGGGCCGTCATCTCATTGCCGTTGGTGAAATATGTGCTGTAATGTGTTGAATTTTTGAGGCGCTGACGTGTTGGATTGATGGATGTCCTCAGCCGTCTTATGCGGTTGGTGAAGCGCAATCCCCAAGGTTTCCCTGACCCCTTATTTTTCCGAAAAAGCTGCAGCCTTTGAAAATAAATCCGCCCTCGTTTTTCCGCAGAGGGCGGCAGGAGAGAAACCCAGCCTTGCCCGATTGAAATTACGTATCATGTCACCGGAAACCTGTGTCACCGGAAACCTCCGGCCCCCTTATGGCAGGTCCGGTTGACTGCGGTGTGGAGTCATTTGAGCCATGCGGAGAGCTCGACTGATGTCGTGCTAAGCGTGACGCCAATGAAGAGCCACAGCGCACCCATTGCCGAAATATGAAGCCCGCCCGTTTCAGTGGCCTCAAGCTTCGCACCTAGAAGTTGATCCTCTCTTGATCGTTCCTGTTTTTCCTCTTTGAGGGCGCTGGATTGAGTGCTGAAACTCTGCTTCATTTCTATCTGGGTTTCGGCGATGCGTTTGTTGAGATGTTGGATGTTCTTCTCAAGCACTGAAACACGCTCTTCTACGGTCGCATTGGGTGGTGCGGTACTTGCGTCGGCTTCGCTATGTACAGTGTCACCAGCCTCGTGTACGTTCATACAACCCGTTATCGCACGCCCACCATAAACCGGAACTTTTTCGAGCCATTTCTTCGCGAGCGTAAAGAAGTCGGGCTGGCCAAAGAGCACTCGCGTTTCGCGAATTCCCCAAGCGACGGTTGCAATGCCTAGAACTTGAAGGGCAAGACCCGTAAGTCGAATTTCCGGCTCAGTAGCACTCTTTCGGACTACAAACATCAACGCGCCAACAGCTACGGAGACAGCGACCCAGAAGATACGGGCATCAAACAGCCAATGCAGTATGTCTCGCAGCCAGTTGTAGAACTGGCGGGACTGGCGGAAATGTGTAAGCAGAGCCTTGATCATGACGCCCAATATGCTTGCTGGTCAGCCGCACCGGGTCACTGAAGCAAGTATGCAAAACCGCGAGCTTCTCGGTGTCGGCTGGACTAGGTGGTGTACGCCCCCGGCATGGGCGTGAGATTTTATGGAGTGGCAAGTCCCCTGTATGCAAACCATGGTTTTTTAATGAGATAGGGCCATGGACACTAGCCAAAGGCAAGCGCGGAGCCGAAATTCAGGGGGCACTATATCGAACTGTCGATTGATTAAAAAACTTCAAAAAACATACCCTCCCTCGGAACTCAACCTCCCCCCTCGAACGTGGTCTGCGAGAGGGCGGAACGAACAGCGGTTAGCGGTCGCGCCAGGAGGCGACGAAGATCGAGCCGAAGCCCAGGGCGAGCATCAGGTGAAAGATGAAAAAGCTGTAGTCCTTGACCTGCACGCTCATGAGCAGGGCGGCGGAGAACATCAGGGTCAGGAGTCCTTCCAGGATGAGGGTGTTGCTGATCGGGTTTTTCTGGGCGCTGTCCATCCGCTGACGGATACGGCCGACGATGTTGTATTTGGGCGTGCGCACAAACGACGATTTGACGCCGAGATAGCCTTCGATCACCGCCAGCGAGTTGTGCAGGCTCAGTCCCATGGACATGGTCAGCAGCAGGGGGAAGTAGAAGATCAGGGCCAGCACCTGCTTCCAGGACAGGGGCCGGGGCAGAAGGTTGATGTTGGCGTAAAAATAGACCGTGGCCACGCCGATCAGGCCGAGTAGCGACAGGCCGAGAAAGCGGGTGTCAATGGCCAGATTGTCGAGAAAGGGCAGCAGGGCAACGCTGGTGAGGGCAATCATCAGCACGGCGACAAAGATCGAACTGTTGAACAGGTGCGCCACAGCGTGCAGTTTGGTGGTGAAGTTGAGATCGCTTTTTAAAATCATCGGCGTCAGGCGGCGGGCGTTCTCGGCCCCGCCCTTCATCCAGCGGAACTGCTGCGACTTGATGCCGTTCATCTCCACCGGCAGTTCGGCCGGGGCCTCGACGTTCTCCAGATAGACAATTTCCCAGTGTTTGAGCTGCGCCCGGTAGCTCAGGTCCAGATCCTCGGTGAGGGTGTCGGCCTTCCAGCCGCCGGCGTCGTCGATGGTTCGTTTGCGCCAGATGCCGGCCGTGCCGTTGAACTGGAGGAAGTGATGGCCGGCCTTGCGCCCCATCTGTTCGATGGTGAAATGGACGTTGAGCTGCAGGGCCTGCAATTTGGTGAACAGAGAGTAATCGTCGTTGAGGTGGGTCCAGCGGGTCTGGACCACGCCGACCTTTTCGTCTTGAAAGTAGGGGACGGTGTTGTGCAGAAACTGCGGGTTGGGCAGGAAGTCGGCGTCAAAAACGGCGATGAACTCGCCTTTGGCCTGCAGCAAACCCTCGGCCAGCGCCCCGGCCTTGTAGCCGGTTCGGTCGGTGCGGTGGATGACCCGGACGTCGAATCCCTGGTTGCGGTAGAACGCAGCTTTTTGCTCGCAGATTTCGGTGGTTGCATCGGTGGAGTCGTCGAGGATCTGCACCTCGAACCGGTCGCGGGGATACTCCATGGCCACGATGTTGTCGATCAGCCGTTCCGCCACATAGGGTTCGTTATAGAGCGGCAGCTGGATGGTGACCTGGGGCAAGGCGTCCGGGGCCAGCGGTTGGGGCGGGGCGGTCTTTTTCTTGCCGAGATAGTGGAACAGCAGGTTGAGCTGGAGAAAATTGTAGATCAGGATAAGCGCAAGAAAAAATACATACAATCCAAACAGTAAGTACATCGAAGGAGCGTTCCTTGAGTTGAAAACAGCGGATAAAAGGGGGAAGCCGATCCCGCAGACGTCGGGATCGCGCAAACAGAGATGGGTGAGGGCGTGCAGCCCCCTTCGCCGCGACATTTGCCGGGTTTCAACCAGGGGCGCTTGAGCCAAGTCGCCGTTGCCGTCAGTTTCCCCCTTGATAACACAGCGTCTCGCAAGATCAAATTCGCAATCTTACCGAAGAGCACCCCGCCTGTCAATCTTTCCCGGCCGCCAAAACGGGGAGGCGGGAGGCGGGACCTGATCGTCAGGGCGGGACGCGGGGGGCTGAGGAGTATTTTTACGGAGTGCGCCGAGATCTGGCTTCGTTGGTCAGGTCGTCGAGGTAGCGTTCGCCGGCGTAGAGATCGTTGCGCAACCGGTCGTAGCGCCGGTCCAATTCGCGCAGGTCGTAGCGGAGCTGACGCCGGCTGTCGTCGGAGAGGTCTTTGGCGCGCAAGCGGCGCTCGGTGTCGGTGATCTGGTTTTCCACCGTGTCCAACTCCCGTTTGATCAGGTAGATCTCGTAGGCGGAGCGGTTGTAGTGGTCAAAGACGGCGTCAATCTCGGGCGGGCAGACGTGCTGATACCTGCGGCCCTCAAGGCCGGTGGCAAAGGCGTTGTCCAGGCGGCAGTATTCGCGCAGCCCCTGGGTGTGGCCGGCCAAATACTGTCTGCTGTCGACGGGCGCGCCGTATTCGGCGCAGGCGCGCGCATGCTGTTCCAGGCGGCTGGTCCGTTCCCCGGCCTCGCCGTCGTCCATGCCGATGCCGTACCAGTCGCCTTGTTGGCACTGTTCGCGGCTCAGGGTGGCGCATCCGGCCAGCAACACGCACAGCAGCATAATTTCAGCAATTTTCACGGTTTGCCTCCTCTGTTGTGGTCGCGCCTTTGACGGCAAAGCTGCTTCCGCGCCGTTTAAGCCGTTTACGCCGGTTACGGCTTGGGCCGGCTCTCTTTGAGCAGATGTTTGAATTTTCCCGGCAGTTCCAGGGTAAACTCCATCGGCAGGCCGCTGGTCGGGTGGGTAAAGGCCAGGTAATACGACTGCAGGGCCATGCGCTTGATCGGGTCGGTCTTGGCCCCGTATTTTTTGTCGCCGGTTACCGGATGGCCCTGGTCGGCCAGATGGACCCGGATTTGGTTCTTGCGGCCGGTGATCAGGGTGACGTCGAGCAGGGCGTAATCGCCGGCGGTTTGCACCACCTGATAGCTGGTCTCAGCGTACTTGCCCTCGCCGTTGTCATATTTGACCGAATAGACCCGGTGAATCTTCGATTCGCACAGATAGCTGCTGATCGTGCCGCTCTGCTGCTGCGGGGTTCCCTCGACAATGGCCCGATATTTTTTGCGCGCGTCCTGCCAGGACCCTTGCAGGGCGTGCTTGGCCTCTTCGGTTTTGGCAAAGACCAGCAGGCCCGAGGTGCCCTGGTCCAACCGGTGAACGATGAAGACCCGCTGCTTGCCCTCGGGCCGTTCGCCCAGGCAGGCGGTCAGTTTGTAGTAGGCGGTTTTCTGTTTTTCGGTTTCCGAGGCGATGGTCAGCAATCCCGGCGGTTTGTCGATGACCAGAATGTCCTCGTCTTCATAGAGGATGTCGATGCCGGCGCAGGGCGGGTACTTGACGCTGCTCTCTTTTTCCGAGGCAACGATCAGCACGTCGCCGGGGTTGAGCGCCTGCTCAAGACGGGTCACCGGCGTCTCGCCCACGCTCACCGCCCGGTATTTAAGCAGTTGTTTGACCTTGGTCCGCGAGTAGCCGGCCTTCAGCAGCGCCGCCAGCGCCGTGGTTGCTTCGTGTATCAGTGTTTTCTTCATGGAATTCCCCGGCGGGGTCGGATCGCGGGGCGATGCCGCCGTCGCCGTCAAGAGGGTTATGGAAGGGGTGGGGGCGTGTACAACCGGCGTTTGCACGGCAGCGTCAAAGGCACTACTGGTCAGTCGTCAAGCACCGAGCGCACGCAGCGGGCCAAATCGGCCATGACCACCGGTTTGTGGAGAAAGCCTTCGATGCCAATCGCCTTGGACTTGCCGCTGTCCAGTTGCTCGCTGAAGCCGGTGCAGATGATCACCTTGACGTCCGGCCGGATTTTTTTAATTTCCCGGTACAACTGCAGGCCGGTCATCTGCGGCATGGTCAGGTCGGCAATCAGCAGATCGATCCGGTCGGCCAGATTGCGGAAGGCCTCCAGCGCATCGTAGCTGCTGATGCGCGCCGTCACCTTGTAGCCCAGACGCTCTAGCATGCTGGTGGTCACATCGGCAATCGATTTCTCGTCGTCAACTAAAAGGATGTGCTCCGTTCCCCGGGGCAGGGGCTCCAGGCTGTTGACGGCTGACGGCGTCTGGTCGCCGGCCAGTTCCACCACCGGAAAGTAGAGGGTGAACACCGTGCCTTGGCCCGGTTCGCTGGTCACCCGGATCTCGCCGCCGTAGCCGCGCAGGATGCCGAGCACCACCGCCAGGCCCAATCCCGTGCCCTTGCCGCGCGCCTTGGTGGTGAAATAGGGGTCGAAGATTTTGGTGAGGGTGGCCTGGTCCATGCCGTGACCGCTGTCCTCAATGGTCAGTTGCTGGTACAGGCCGGGGGAAATCGAAAAATGGTCGAATTCGCCCAGGCCGAGGGTGACGGTCTCCAGCCGGATGCCCAGGCGGCCGCCTTTTTCCTCCATGGCGTGGAAGGCGTTGGTGATCAGGTTCATCAGCACCTGGTGCAATTGGGTGGAATCGGCCATCACTCGGGGGCAGTGATCGGGCAGCAGACAGTCGATTTCAATCGTGGCGGGCAGGGTGGGGCGGACCAGCTGCACCACCTCGCGAACCACTGCGGCAATCGAAACCGGTTGAATTTCCTGGTCGACCTGACGGCTGAAGGTCAGGATCTGTTTGACCAGGTCGCGGGCGCGGCGGGAGGCGTCGATGATGCCCCGGCAATGTTCGCCGACGCCGCTGTTGCCGGGGTTTTCGACCAGCATCAGCTCGGCCCGGCCCATGATTGGCGCCAGGATGTTGTTGAAGTCGTGGGCAATGCCGCCGGCCAGACTGCCGATGGCTTCGAGTTTCTGGGTTTGTTGCAGTTGCTTTTCAAAGATCTTGATTTCTTTTTTCAGTTTGACCTGTTCGGTGATGTCGATCACGGTCACAAAGATTTTGCGCCAGGTCTGCTCAAAACCGGCGGCAACCACCGCCCGGCGTTCAACGGTGAGCAGGTCGCCGTTTAAGGCTTTGTTTTCCAGTATTATCTGCGAGCATCCCCCTTTGAGGAGATGGAGCAGGGCGGTTTTGAAATATCCGAGTTGGTCCTCGGGCCAGACCATGGTCAACAGGGTCAGGTCCGAAGGTTTCGTGGCCCCGTAAAGGCGCAAGGCGGCGCGATTGGCGTCGAGAACCCGGGCCATGGCGGCGCATCGGTCCAGGCTTTCCGGATTCTGCTCGAAATAGGCGGCCACATCGGTGACGCCTTGTTGATCCAGTTGATCGATCAAGGTTTTGACCGCGCTCAGATCCTCTTCCAGCAGCGGAATGGGCGAATGCTCAAAGAGCAGGCGGTATCTGGCTTCGGTTTCGGCCAGGGCCTTTGATTTGTTGGAGATGATCGTTTTTTTGCGCTGATTGAGGATGATCAGCACCAGGAGCAACAGGCCTGCCGCGATCAGGCCGGACACGGTGAGCAGACGCGAGAAGTCGGCGCAGAGCAGGGAGGCCATCCCATTGGGGGCGGGGGAGGTTGCGGGCGGCATCGGCGGAATCATCGCGAAAAAGGAGGGGAGACGTCAGGCGGCATGTTCTATCTTAGGGAGAAAGGTTCAACCTTGTCAAAAGGAAAATCCTTGCCGAACCGGCCGACTTCGGGCCTTCCGGCAAGGGCGGCCTGCCCCGCGACCGCGCTGGAAGGTGTTGACAGACAACAGTTGATGTGCGAAGACGATCAGCATTTGGGGCAATGATTGAACACGCAAGGAGCAGGGCATGCAGGCGGTGGACGCAGGAAAATGGCAGTTCTGGATTGATCGCGGCGGCACCTTTACCGATGTGGCGGCCAAGGCGCCGGACGGGCGGCTGGTCACCTGCAAACTGCTCTCGGAAAATCCCGAGCGCTATCTGGACGCCGCCCTGCACGGCATCCGGACCATCCTGGGGCTGGACGCCGATGCGCCGCTGCCGGCCGAGCGCATAGCCAGCGTGAAGATGGGCACCACCGTGGCCACCAACGCCCTGCTGGAGCGCAAGGGCGAGCCGACCCTGCTGGTGATCACCAGAGGGTTTGGCGACGGCCTGCGGATCGGCGCCCAGAACCGGCCGCAGCTTTTTGCCCGCCATATCGTCCTGCCGGAGATGCTGTACGCCCGGGTGGTCGAGGTCGAGGAACGGGTCGACGCCCAGGGGCAGGTGGTGGTTGCGCTCAACGAGGCCCAGGCGGCCCGCGATCTCCAGGCGGCCTATGATCAGGGGCTGCGTTCGGCGGCCATTGTCCTGATGCACGGGTATCGGTTTCATCGTCATGAGGAGCGGTTGGCGGTGTTGGCTAGAGAGATCGGCTTCACCCAAATTTCGGTCAGCCATCGGGTCAGCCCGCTGATTAAGCTGATCGCCCGGGGCGACACCACCGTGGTCGACGCCTACCTCTCGCCGATTTTGCGCCGTTACGTCGACCGGGTGGCCGGGCAACTGGCCGCTAAAACGGCGGCTAAAACGGCGACTGCAACCCGGTTGATGTTCATGCAGTCCAACGGCGGGCTGATTGACGCCGATCTGTTTCGCGGCAAGGACGCGGTGCTTTCCGGCCCGGCCGGCGGGGTGGTCGGGATGGCGCGCACCGCGGCCATGGGCGGTTTTACCCGCTTGATTGGTTTTGACATGGGCGGCACCTCCACCGACGTCACCCATTTTGCCGGCGAGTTCGAGCGCAGCTTCGAGACCCTGGTGGCCGGGGTGCGGATGCGGGCGCCGATGATGCACATTCACACCGTGGCGGCAGGCGGCGGGTCGATCCTCCAGTTCGACGCCGGGCGCTTCCGGGTGGGGCCGGATTCCGCGGGCGCCAACCCCGGACCGGCCTGCTACCGCCGGTCCGGCCCCCTGACCGTGACCGACTGCAACGTCCTGCTGGGCCGCATTCAGCCTGCCTATTTTCCGCCGGTGTTCGGGCCCCAGGGCGATCAACCGCTGGACGCGGCGGTGGTGCGCCGGAAATTCGCCGCCCTGGCAGCCGAGATCGCCGAGATTGGGAAGGCGGCAGGAACGCCTGCGCCCTTGCCCGAGGCCGTGGCCGAGGGATTCTTGCGGATTGCGGTGGAGAACATGGCCAACGCCGTCAAGAAGATATCGGTGCAGCGCGGCTACGACGTCACCGGGTACACCCTGCAGTGCTTCGGCGGGGCCGGCGGCCAGCACGCCTGCCGTGTGGCCGATGCCCTGGGCATGGAGCGGATTTTTCTCCATCCCCTGGCCGGCGTGCTGTCGGCCTACGGCATGGGGCTGGCCGACGTCCGGGCGCTGCGCGAAATCCAGATCGAGCTGCCTTTGGCCGCCGCCGATCTTCCGGCGCGGCTTGCGGCCGCCGCCGAGCCGCTGATTGACGAGGCCCGCGCCGAGGTGCGCAATCAGGGTGTGGATGAAGATCAGATTCAGATCCGGTGCACCGCGCATCTGCGCTACGGCGGCGCCGACACTGCCCTGGAGGTGGCTCTGGACGCGCCCGAAGCGATGCGTCAGGCCTTTGAGGCCGCCCATCGGCAGCGGTTCGGCTTTGTCGCCCCGGACCGCAGCGTGATGGTTGAGGCCCTGGCAATCGAAGCCGTGGGCGGCGGCGAGGAGTTGGTCGAGCCTGAGCGGCCGCTAACCGACAGGGCGCCGCAGGCCGCAGGTTCCATCGGACTGTGGTGTGACGGAGGCTGGCAGGACGCGCCGCTTTACCTTCGGGAAGACCTGGAGCCGGGGCAGCGTCTCCACGGCCCAGCCCTGATCATCGAGCCCATCGGCAGCGTGGTGCTGGAGCCGGGCTGGCGGGCTACAGTCAACAGCCGCAACCATCTGATCCTGGAGCGCCATGTGGAGCGCCCCCGGCGGGAAAGCGTCGGAACCGCGGTTGATCCGGTCATGCTGGAGGTCTTTGCCAACCTGTTCATGTCGATTGCCGAGCAGATGGGGGTGACCCTGGCCAACACCGCCCACTCGGTCAACATCAAGGAACGCTGCGATTTTTCCTGCGCCTTGTTCGACGCCGAGGGCAACCTGGTGGCCAACGCCCCCCACGTGCCGGTGCATCTGGGCTCCATGGGCGAGTCGGTGCGTGCTGTTCTCCGCGACAATCAGGGCCGGATGCGGCCCGGCGACGTCTACATGCAGAACGCGCCCTACAACGGCGGCACCCATCTGCCGGACGTGACCGTGATCACCCCCTGCTGGAACGAGGCGGGGAGCGAGATGCTTTTTTTTGTCGGCTCGCGCGGCCACCACGCCGACATCGGCGGCCGCACCCCTGGTTCGTCGCCGCCCGATTCCCGCCGGATCGAGGAAGAGGGCGTGGTGATCGACAACTGGCTGCTGGCGGCGCAGGGCGTGTTTCGCGAGGCCGCAACCAGGGAGCTGCTGCTTTCCGGCCCCTATCCCTGCCGCAAGGTCGAACAGAACCTGGCCGATCTGACCGCCCAGATGGCGGCCAACGAAACCGGTCGGCGCGAACTGGCGCGTATGGTCGAGCATTTCGGATTGGACACGGTGCGCGCCTACATGGGCCATGTCCAGGACAATGCCGAAGCCTCGGTGCGGCAGGCGCTGGCGGCGCTGCAGGACGGCGCCTTCACCTACCCCATGGACGACGGCAGCCGCATCCAGGTGCGGATTTCCGTGGACCGCGAATCCCGTGGGGCGGTGATCGATTTCACCGGCACCTCGCCCCAACATCCGGGCAACCGCAACGCCCCCCGGTCGGTCTGTCGGGCGGCGGTGCTCTATGTCTTCCGCACCCTGGTCGAGGATGATCTGCCCTTGAACGAAGGCTGCCTCAAGCCGCTGACCATCATCATTCCCGAGGGTTCAATGATCAACCCCCAGTACCCGGCGGCGGTGATTGCCGGCAACACCGAGGTTTCGCAGGCGATCACCGACTGCCTCTACGGCGCGCTCGGCCTGCTCGCCGCTTCCCAGGGCACCATGAACAACCTGCTCTACGGCAACGCCTGCCATCAGAACTACGAAACCATCTGCGGCGGGGTCGGCGCCGGGCCCGACTTTGCCGGCGCCAGCGCGGTCCACAGCCACATGACCAACACTCGCATGACCGATCCCGAGGTGCTGGAACTGCGGTTTCCGGTGCGGGTGGAGGAGTTTGCCGTCCGTCGCGGCTCCGGCGGCAAGGGGCGCTTCCGGGGCGGCGACGGCGTGGTCCGCCGACTGCGCTTTCTCGAACCCATGACCGCCACCATCCTCTCGTCCAACCGGGTGACCGCACCCTACGGGCTGGACGGCGGCGGCCCGGGGCTGCGCGGCCGCAACACCCTACTGCGGCAGGACGGAACGATCGTCGAGCTGCAGGGCAACGACGAGGCCGCTGTCCAGCCGGGCGATCAGATCCGCATTGAAACCCCGGGCGGCGGCGGTTTCGGGCCTGTTACCTGAGATCCGCAACCCAAGGCGCACCCCCATGTCCCTCGCTCCCCGCACGCTTCCTTTTCATTACGGCTGGCTGATTGTCGCCGCCGGTTCGCTGGGCATTTTCGCCTGCATCGGTCTGGCCCGGTTTGCCCTGGGCATGCTGCTGCCGGCCATGGGGCAGGATCTGCACCTCAGCTACGCCCAGATGGGAACCATCTCCACCTCGAATTTTCTCGGCTATCTGGCGGGGATACTGGCCGCCTCGCATCTGGTGCGGCGGTTCGGGGCACGGGCGCTGACGGCGGCGGCCCTGCTGCTCTCCGGGCTTTCGATGGTGGGGATCGGCTGCGTCAGCAGCCTGTACAGCATTGTGGTTCTCTACATTCTCACCGGGGTGGGCAGCGCCCTGGCCAATATCCCAATCATGGCCATGCTGTCCACATGGTTTTCAAGCAAGCTCCGGGGCAAGGCGGCGGGCCTGGTGGTCAGCGGCAACGGCGCGGCGATTGTTTTTTCCGGTCTGGCCGTGCCCTGGATGAACAGCCTCAGCGTCTACAGCTGGCGGCTCAGTTGGGTCACGCTGGGCGCGTTGGTCGTGTTGATTGCGCTTGTTTGTCTGCTGGTCCTGCGCAACCGGCCCCAGGATCTGGGTTTGCTTGCCGCCGGTCAGGAACCGCAGGCGACCGTTGGTCAGCCGCATCAACTCAACCGCGAGCGTTCCGTCCCGGTCCGGTTGATTCTCCACCTGGGCGCGCTGTATTTCGTGTTCGGCTTCACCTTTGTCGCCTACGCCACCTTCATCGTCACCACCATGGTCCAGCAGTATGGATTCAGCCAGCAGACCGCCGGTTCTTTTTGGTCCTGGGTCGGTTTTTTCAGCCTCTTTTCCGGCCCGCTGTTTGGCGCGCTCGCCGACCGGGTCAGCCGCCGCTTTGCCCTGGCAACGGTGTTCGCCTTTCAGACCCTGGCCTATCTGCTGGTCGGGCTCCAGTTGTCCGTGCCCTTTCTCTATCTCTCCATCGGCTGCTTCGGCATCGTCGCCTGGTCGATCCCCTCGATCATGGCCGCGCTTGCCGGCGACTATGCCGGGCCGGACAAGACCTTTGCCCTGTTCAGCGCCATCACCTTCATCTTTGCCGTTGGTCAGGTGGCCGGGCCGTTTCTTGCCGGTCTGATTGCTGAGCACACGGGCGATTTTTCAGGCAGTTATTTGCTGGCAGCGGCCTTGACCGCCCTGGCTGCGGCGTTGGCCCTGCTGCTGCCGAAACCGGTTGGGCCGCATCGGCAATAGGCGCGTCGAGGACGCGGAATGTGACCAAAAAATTTTCCAAGTCGTCCAAAAGCGGCGACATGTCGCGGTAACCTCAATAAAATATTGACAATAATTTCCGGTTTCAGTAGCGTTCCTGCAGCCTAATTCGGGCAAGACCTCTCATCCTGCAAGGAGAGCATTATGGCGGCCTTCACCTACGAGGCAAAGGACTTGTTCCAATGGTTGACCACCCGTGCGGACATGGTGGTGGTTGACGTCAGAAACCCAAAAGATTTCAATCACTTTCACGTTGAAAGTCCCTATCCCTTCACCCTCCAGAATATTTCCTATTACGACTTCATGGAGAACGAAGAGGAGTCGGTGGGACGCGTCCCCAAGGGCAGCAAGGTCCGCATTGTCTGCGCCAAGGAGGGGTCGGCTAAATATGTGGCCGAGATATTTGACAAACACGGTTTTGACGTTGGCTATCTGGCCGGCGGCATCAAAACCTGGGGCAACCTGCTGGTTCCCAAATTGGCGGCCGCAGGCGACGACTATGAGCTCTTTCAGTTCATCCGTCCGGGCAAGGCCTCGTGCAGCTACGGATTGATCTGCGGCAAGGAGATGATGCTGTTTGATCCCTCCCGCAACCTCGATTTTTATCTCGGGTTTGCGGCGGAAAAGGGCTGCATCGTCAGTAAAACCTTTGAAACCCATCTCCAGGCCGACTATATTGCCGGCAGCCGCGACCTTGCCAAGCGCACCGGAGCCGTGTTCTACGCCAACGACGGCGATTTCAAGACCTCGAAGAACCCTTACCTTGCGCTGCGGGACGGCGAGATCCACAGCTTTAGTCACGGCGGCCCCAAGGTGCGGGTGCTGTTCACCCCCGGCCACACCCCCGGCTCCACCTCCTATGTGATTGACGAGCGGTTTATTGTCTCCGGCGACATGATCTTCATCAACTCGGTGGGGCGGCCCGATCTAGGCGGCAAGGCCGAAGAATGGGCCGGGATGCTGTTTGACTCCATCCAGATGGTCAAGGGGATGGATCCCGGCTTGATGGTGTTGCCCGGCCATTATATCGACTGGGCCGAGGCCAACGAGGCGCTGCTCTTCACCCGGACCCTGGGCGAGGTGCTGGAACGCAACAAAAACATTTACGAGATCGAGGCGCTGCCCGCCTTTGTTGACTTTATCAAGGCCAACATGCGGCCCCAGCCCGAGGAATACGCCGTGATTCGTCTGGTGAACGCCAACCTCCGCGAGGAAGAGGAGGACAGGCAGGAAGAACTGGATCTCGGCAAGAACGAATGCGCCGCCTCGGCCTACGCCAAGGCGCAGCAAGCGCAGGAGGCTTGAACGCGTTTGCACGCGACTGGATCGTCCTTCATGGTTATTGGCTGTCCGCCCGTTTTCTTGGCGGATGGTGTGTTTTTCTCTTCTTACAAAGGCTTATGAATCTCACATACAGATACTCTTCGTTGTGCAAAGGGCTGCTGTTTTTTTCCGTTTTCTCCTTCGCCGCCAGCTGGGCCGCACCGGAGGCCTTCAGCGCCGACCTGCCGTCCACGCCGAAATCGGAAACCGTGCTGGCCAAGACCAAACCGAAAATCCAGCAGGAACTGCAGGACAAGGGCTTTGCCGTAGGCCAGCCGATTTTTGTCCGCATCTTCAAAATCCCCGGCATCCTGGAGTTGTGGATGAACAAGGGCAGGGGCTTTGAGTTGTTCAAATCGTATAAAGTCTGCAATTACTCCGGTTTTCCCGGACCCAAGGTCAACGAGGGCGACTGGCAGTCCCCCGAGGGGTTCTACAGCGTCTCCGCCGATCAGCTGAATCCCAACTCTCAGTACCACTTAGCCTTTGACGTCGGGTATCCCAACGAATTGGACGTGGCCAAGCACCGCACCGGCAGCCTGATCATGGTGCACGGCAACTGCCAGTCGGTCGGCTGTTTCGCCATGACCGACGGCCGCATCGAGGAGATCTACCTGCTGGCGCACGAGGCCCTGGCCAGAGGGCAGGAAAAGTTTGCCGTCCACATCTTCCCCTTTGCCATGACCCCCAAAAACATGAAAAAGTTCGCGGCCTCGCCCTGGATCAAATTCTGGGAGAGCCTGGAGCCTGGCTTCGCCGCCTTTGAACAATCCAAGCAGGTGCCTGAAATCGCGGTGCAAAACGGCGAGTATGTGGTTGCCTCCCGCGTGCCGAAGCTGGCGATGAAGCACAGCTTCGACCAGGATCGGTAAGTCCGTCTTTTCCACGCGGTCAGCGGTTTCTTCCACGCTGCCGCGTTGCGTCACCAGTGTACACCATTGAAATCCATCGAGCGGCGCGTGCGGCTCGATGGATTTCTTTTTTTGAGGTAAGCGTCGCCTGATCGTTTGTGCCTCAAGTCGAAATATTCGCACCGCATCAAGAGGAAACGCCATGTCTGCACCTGTAACCGTCGAAATACTTGTGGTCGGCAATGAACTCCTGCGGGGAGAGATCCTGGACACCAACACCCACTGGCTCTGCCGCCTGATCAACAGTCGCGGCGGCCGGGTGACGCGGGTGACGTTGCTGCCGGACATTGAGGAGGAGGTGGCCGAGGCGGTGCGGTCGGCAATTGCTCGCGGCGTAGGCGTGGTGTTCACCTCCGGCGGGCTGGGGCCGACCGACGACGATCTGACCCTGGCGGCGGTGGCCAAGGGCGCGGGCGTGGCGCTAACCCTGGATGCGACCGCGCGTGAGATGGTGCGGCAGCGTTACGACGATTTTCACGCTCAGGGGGTGCTGGCCGAGGGCGGGCTCAATCCCTTCCGGGAGAAAATGGCCTGGCTGCCGACCGGCGCAGAGCCGTTGCACAATCCGGTGGGCACGGCACCCGGAGTGCTGTTGCGCGCGGGCAGGAGCGTGATCATTTCCCTGCCTGGGGTGCCGCCGGAGTTGGAGGGCATCGTCACCCACTCCCTGGCCGATTTTATGGACCAAACCTTTGGCGCCGGTGGGGCCTTTGCTCGCTCCCTGACTGTGCGCTGCAACGACGAATCGATCATGGTCCCGGCGCTCAGCCGGGTGGTTGGCCGCTATCCGCAGGTGTACATCAAATCCCTGGCCCGGGCCCTGGGCGAGGTCCCGGAACTGGACATCCTGTTCACCGTCGTCGGCGGCGACGCGGCAATGCGGCAGACCCAAGTTGACGGGGCTGTGGCCGAGTTGCAGCAGGGGCTGACCGCACTGGGTATCGCCCACTGGGAAAAGTCGCGGGAAGCGGACGGGCGCGAGTCCTGAGCGTGTCGCAATCCTCAAAAAAAATCAGGCGGTGAGCCAGAGGTCGACCGGTTGGAACCGCTCGGCGTCGAATAATCCCCGGTCGGTGAGTTTGAGCGCCGGGATGACCGGCAGGGCCAGAAACGACAGGGTCATAAACGGGGCCTGCAAGCTGCAGCCGCATCTGCGGACCGTCTCGGTTAGCCGCGAATAGGCGGCTGCCGCCTGTTCGCAACTGCCGGCGCTCATCAGTCCCGCCACCGGCAAGGGCATGGTCTGCACCTCGCCCTGGCCGTCCACGGCTGCAAGGCCTCCGCCGTGGGCAACCACCGCGTTCACCGCCGCCGCCAGCAGATCGTCGTCCGTGCCGGCGGCAATCACATGGTGCGAGTCGTGGGCGACGCTGGCCGCAAAGGCCCCGCATGCAAGGTCAAAGCCCGAGGCCAGGGCCAGGGCGGGCGGCGCATCAGCGGCATAGCGGTTGAACACCGCCAGCTTGATCAGGTCGCGGGTCGGATCGGTCGCCAACGCGCCGTTGCGGATGGTGGGCAGGCAGGTCCTGGCGTCGGTGATCAACTCGCCGTCGCGCACGCCAATCACCCGGCAGGCCCCGTTGCGTGCCGGAATGCGAAAAGCTGCTGCCGTCACCGGTCGAAGCGCGAACTGGTTGGGCAGGCTCAGCGGCTCCAGCAGGGGCAATCGGGAAACGCCATTCTCCGCTGCAATCCAGCCGTCCATCACCGTGCGTCGCACCCGAAAGCCCCGCAAATCCTCGACCTCCACCCAATCCGCCCGGTCGCCCGGCTGCAGCAAGCCCAGGTCAAGACTGTAATGCCGCACCGGGTTGAGGCTGGCGGCCGCAAGCACATCGAACAGGTCGATCCCGGCCTCAACCGCGATCCGCACCGAATCGTTGATGTATCCCCGCAAGAGATCGTCGGGATGTTTGTCGTCGGAGCAGAACATGCAGGCCTGCGGATAACGCCGGAGCACGGGCAGCAGGGTTGCAAAGGTCCGCGCCGCTGATCCCCGGCGGAGCAGTACGCGTATTCCGGCCCCCGCCTTTTCCATGGCCTCGTCAAGATCAAGGCATTCGTGGTCGGTGGTGATCCCAGCCTGGAGATAGCGCAGCAGGTCAGGCCCGCGCAGGCCGGGGGCGTGACCGTCCACGGGCTTGCCGCGGCGCCGCGCCGCCGCCAGTTTGGCCAGGATGTCGGCGTCGCCGGACAACACCCCGGGAACGTTCATCATCTCCGAAAGATGGGTGACGCCGGGGCGGTCAAGAAGAGTGGCCACTGCTTCGGCGTCGAGGACGGCGCCTCCGGTCTCAAAAGGCGTGGCCGGCACGCAGGAAGGGGTGCCGACGGCGAAGCGAAACGGGGTGCGCGCGGCTTCCGCGAGCATAAAGTCAACCCCGCGCAGGCCAAGCACATTGGCGATTTCGTGCGGGTCGGTCACCGCCGCAATCGTCCCGTGGCGCACCGCTTCCCTGGCAAAGGCGGTCGGCGTCAGCATTGAGCTTTCCACATGGACATGGGCGTCGACAAAGCCCGGCAGGATGTAGCCCGGCCCCGGATTTGCTTCGGGACGCACCGCCGCGATCCGCCCTGAAAGGTCCACCTCGATCCGGGCGCCGAAGATCCGTCGGTTGACCACGTCTACCACCGTTGCGCTGACCGCCTTCACTTGTGCCATATTTTCTCTCCGTTCAAGGTTTGGTATGGCCGTTTTTTGTGCCGATTTTGCAACAAGGTGAAAAGACCCGCAAACAGGCGCCGCTGTGCCCGTTTCCACACGCTAGCTGCGCGTCACAGGAAATGGAGAATCCCACCAGGGCGCACGCCGTGCGCCCCTACGGTAGAACAGACGGGCACAGCCTTGTTCGAAATCAGCCCGTCTCTTCCCCCGCCGCCTGATGATGCAAAAAACTGCGGGTTGCCAGCGGCAGCAGCAGGGCAAACACGCCGGCCAGGAGCAGAAAGGCGGTCTGCAGTCCTTTGCCGTCGCTGATCCAGCCGATCACCGGGCCGCTGACCACATAGCCCAGCCGGAACAACAGGCTGTGCAGACTGAGGATGCTCGCCCGCATCTGTCTGGTGGCGTGCTGCTGGAGAAAGTTGCGCAGGATCGGCCCCTGCAGGCCGCGCATGGCGGTGAGCAGGTAGTAGAACAGAAAGCTGCCGACCATCGAGGTCAACCCCAGGCCGGCATAGGCCATGACAATCAGGACAAAAAAGAGCAGGCAGATGCGCCGCAGGCCAAGCGCGTCCAGCATCCTGTGGCTGTGGTAGGCAAAAAAGGCCACGGTCAGATTGGCCCCGGCCCAAACCGGCCCGAACCAGGCCAAGGGCACCCCGGTCTGCTGCATGAACGGCTGCACCAGCCAGACCGGATAAAACGAGGCCAGCCCCAGCAGCACGCCCAAGACCATGGTCGCCCGCAGCAGTTTGTTCTCGGTTAGGCCGTAGCGGCCGATGCGCAGGGCCTCGCTCAGGTGGGAGGCGATCTTCGGCCCCTTGTCAGCCTTGGGTTCGCGGAGCGACAGGGCCACCGCCAGGGCCGTTGCCCAGACTCCGATCTGCACCATGAAGGGCAGCAGGGGATTGGTCACGTACATCAAGCCAGCGCAAAGCGCGCCGCCCGCCTCGCCGATCTGCGCCCAACCCGCCATCCGCCCGTCGCAGCGGGTGTAGAGTTCGCCCCTGCCGTGCTCTCGCAGGGTTTCGTAGAGCAGGGCGTTGTCCGAGCCGCTGATAAAGGCGTAGCAGACGCCGAGCAGCAGCTCCGCGCCAATCACATCCCAGAAGCTGTGGGCAAAAAGGTAGGCGGTCCAGCCGCCCATGCCAAATACGCAGGCAATGACCAGCGCCAGCCGATACCCAAGCCGGTCGCTGACGTAGCCCGAGGGGTATTCCATCAGCAGGTTGGCGGTGGAGAAAAAGACGTTGACCAGTAGGATTTCCGACAACGACAACCCGATTTGGTCTTTCCAGAACACGGTGATGATCGCCATGGGAAAGAGCATCATCTTCAAGGCGGCAAAGATGTTGAGCTTGAGGATGTTGCTGGTCATGGGCGGGTGGCGTTGGGGCGCTGTTAAGGGTGGAGGGGGCATTGAGGCGTGACGGCCGCCTCTGATGGAATTGCTATACTGTGCGGACAGGATTTTATCATCCGTTTCTTGAGGGGGCGCGCGGCGATTGCCTGCATATCGACTTGCTTTGCACTTGCTGGAGCTGTTAAACCTAAGCCACTGTCACCCCTCTGCATTCCATAGTGGAACTCTTTTGAGAGACGCCCTGCGACGTCCTCGCGCCTCTGTTTTTATGCCAAGCAAACCCGAAGCCCTCTCGCCTGTCGCCTGCATCATGCCCACCTGGAATCGCCGGAGGTTTGTCCCCCAGGCGATTCGGTATTTTCTTCGCCAGGATTATGCGTCCAAAGAGCTGCTCATCGTTGACGACGGGACCGACCCGATAGGCGATGTCGTGCCCACTGACGAGCGCATCCGCTATGTCCGGCTGGAGGATAAAACAACGGTGGGCGCCAAACGCAACCTTGCCTGTGCGCTTGCCCGGGGCGAGATCATCGTTCACTGGGACGACGACGACTGGATGGCGGATTGGCGGCTGAGCTATCAGGTCGAGCAACTTCGGCGGGAAGGGGCCGACGTCTGCGGTTTGCGGCGGATTCTCTTCTTCGATCCGGTTGCCCCAGCAGCGTGGGAGTATGCCTATCCGGGAGCCACCAAGCCCTGGGTCTATGGCGCGACGCTCTGCTACCGCCGCGCTTTCTGGCGGGAAAATCCTTTCCCCGACATCAACGTCGGCGAAGACACCCGGTTTGTGTGGAGCGATCCGATGGCAAAGGTCGTGGCGCTGGCCGACAACAGGTGGCTGGCGGCGGTCGTCCATCCGGGCAACACCAGCGCCAAACAACCTGAGGGATCGTGCTGGACCGCCCGTCCGTGGCGCGAAATCAAGCAACTGATCGGCCAGGATTGGCCCTTTTATGCGGCAATGGGCACTGCGCCGCCGGCCTCGGCAGGTTGAACCCCCCAGCCGGGGCACAGGCGGCGTCGTGGAACAGGGAAGCGACGGCGTCTTGCCGCTTGGCTATCTTCCCTGCATGGTTTGCGGCGTCTGGGCCTTGTCCTTGAACTGAGACGATTCGACCTTGAGTTGGTTGGATTGTTTTAACTGATTCGAATATTTCAGCTGTTCCGAGGAAACATTGTGCTTGTCCTGGCGTGAAACAGGGGTCGGCGGACTCTCCAACTTGACGTTGGCGGCCAAGACGTCAGCGACCGGAACCCCCAGCGACACGCCCAGCGATGCGGCCACAGCGGCAATGGTCAGGCTTTTTTTCAGTGAACCGGTGGAAGGTTGCTGATCGTTGTGCGGGTGTTTGTTGGTTGTTGAATCCATAGTGCTCCTCCTTGACGTTACGCCGCCCATTTGCGGACGGCCTTGATGTGTACGGCCATGGTTTCCTCTCTGCTCTCAGGAACCGGTATGCCGCATTGCCGGCAATAGTCGGCCACTGTCCGGTCCATGTCGATCCAGGAAACCGCGCCTTCTCTGACGTCGTCGCCGTCGTTGATCGCGCGCATGGCTGCTTGGACGGTCTCGGATTGGGCTGGCTCTGACGCCTGTTCCTTTAACATCTCCAGCAAAAGCCAGAGAAGATCGAGGTAGCGGTCTGCGGCGTACATGAAAGGCGCGGCGTCTTGCTCTTCCAGGTAGCGTTCAATCGCGCCGGTTTGGTGCACAATCCCGGCGCACTCCGGTTCGAGTTCCATTTGCGCAAAGGTCTCCACCCCCAGGAAATCGACGTAGCGGCCCAACGGATACAGTCGGCAGACCAAGGGCCGGTCCGGATGGACGGCGCAGCCGTGGGCGTCAAGGAAGATGCAGGTCCCGTCCGGTTTGCTTTGCAGCACGGTCCCGCCGGTGGTGGTGTGCCGCGCGATGAAGGCGGTGGTGGAAAGACCCCGATTGTCGGCCAAGCGTGCAATTTCGTAGGGGTTGAGCTGGATTTTTTTGAAGCGGCAGCAGGACAGGCAGCGGTTGCAGGAAAAACCAAACGAAGCATGCCGGTTGAGTTCAGTCCTGCAGAGGGGAATGCTCATGGAGTGCCTCGCCCGTCTCTGGGTTGTTGATTGGCGCGCCTGTGAATCAGCGGAGAAACGTGAACAAGCGTATAGATTTGTAAACAGGGGAAAGCCTGCTGGTCAAGCGATTTATGTCGGGTCGGCGAAGAATGGGCGGGAAAGGGTGCTTTCCCATGGCCGTGCGACGTAGGAAGAGAGGGGGAGGTCCGTCGCACGGCCATGGGGCCGCTGGTTTACTATTCGATGTTGCTGGATGTTGGTGGAATGTGGCTGGTCTCCTCCCCCTTTATGACGGCTTAATGAAAGAGATTGCCGAAATCGGTGGCGTAGAAGAGACGGGCTTGAATAACCTCGGCCTCGGGTCCGTCGTCGGCCGTCTTCACGTCTTGCCGATACTGGAGCAGCACCTGCCAGCCGGGGGCAAAATTGAACGCCAGGGTGGAGCCAAGGCTCTGGGTGTCGGCGGAATTGTGCTGATCGATGTCGTCGACCTCTGTGGACCCGCCCCAATGGCCGTAGTAATCCAGGGAGAGGGCCAGGCTTTTGGTCAGATCGTAGCTGATGTGGCTTTCCAGGTTGAAGAGCGGATCTTGCGAGAGGTTGCAGTTGCCTCCCGCCTCATCGTTGTCGGTGAAGAAATCAACGCCGGTGGTGAGCTCGAAGTAGAGATTGTGGTCAGGGGTTACCTCCCAGCCTTTGGTGAAGTTGAACTCCTCCCGGAAGGCCCAGCGGTTGTTGCCCATGTTGACGGCCTGATTTTCGTCGTAGTCGCCGGTGGGCAGGAAAAAATACGGGGAAAAAGCGAAATAGGTCTTGGCTTTGGCGTCGTTGACGAACCAAAAGGTGCCAAGCAATATGATGTCGCCGACGCCCGAGGAGGAGTCGTCAAGCCCGACCACGTCGTCCAGGGAGGCGTGGCCAAAGGGAACGATGATCTGGGCGTTGGCCAGGTAGGAGCCAACATTGAAGTAATAGACCTCTCTGAGCAGGAAAAGATCTTCGGTAAAGTCAATGTCGTCGACCGTAATGTGATCGTAGTACAACAACGAGAGCAAGGTGTTCGGCGGCGCGGCGATGTAATCGCGCATCAGGTTGTCCGCAAAACTTGCCGTTGGAATGAGAAGACACGTACAGATGATGGCCAGAATACCTTTCTTCATTACTTTCTCCCTCATGTTGTTGAATTGTGAAAAATAATGTTTCTCCTGGGCAGGTCAAAGCAAGCGATGTGCCGAGTCGGTCAACTATTCTTTCAAGGGAGGTCGGTTGTCTCTGTGTTCCTGCTTGATTTTTCTGAAGATCTCTGCTGATCGCTGCAATATCGGCAATCGGGGATCGGCCGCGCGTCGCAGCGGCAACCCGAGTAGCGGAAGAAGAAGTTGATCGGCAACCGCCTTCGCCTGGATTTGGCGGTGCAGGAAAATGAGAGTTGAGTCAAAAGGTTACGTGACGTGGCCGTGATGGGGCACAATGACCGGCGGTCGCTGTGCTCCTGGTTCGTTGTCGACGGTTGACGCATGGGCGCCTGGGGGCAATGAGGAGAGAGGGAAGGGGGGAAGTGGGAAGGGCGTTGCAGGAGGTCTTGCTCGGCAGTGTAGGCGCCAAGCATGGCCGCCTGTACACTGCCGGGGAATGTCGAATTTGACGAAATTTTAAGGGCGTAAACAGCTGATTGCGCAGAATTGTCGTTGGTTCCGGGGTAATGCCGTTATCCTTGCCCGCTGGGTGATGGAAAACAGAAGCTTTGCGCCACTGGCCTTGAGACCGAGGAAGCGTAAGGTTTCGAAGGCGTTAACGAGCGGTTTTCTGCAGGCTGTTCAGAAACTCACCCGCAAACCCAGCTCCCCGCCGTAGTCGGTCAGTTCAGAACTGGCAAACACTTCTGAAAAGGCGGCCCAAAGCATGATCTTGTCATTGAGTTTGCACGATGCGCCGAGCGTCGCATTGCCCCAATCAGAAGCAACCGGAGTCGCCACGCTGCGGTATGACGGCGCTGCCACGGAAGTGAGCGCCGTGGTCACCATTCGGTCGTCATCATTCAACTCATGATTCCAGGTAGCCTCCGCAAACGGTTTCCACGCGCCCAATTCAATGGAACCTCGCCAGCCGAGTTGGGTCACTTGCGAGTCGCGTGTCTGGCTGTCGAATGAGAGCGCTGTGATGCCTGTTGTCCCGTGTTCTGTAAACCCGTCGATGCGTGCTTCTTGAATAATGATTCCAACAACCGGTCCGGTTGTGAACTGACCAACCTTGAAATCACCACCGCCGCGCAATGCCAGGGAGATCGCGTGGCCATCGGCATCCGCGCTGTTCTGGTCGGTGAATATGCCGAGTTTCACGGAGCGATTGACGTCATTTTGCAAGAAACCATACGACGCGACGGCATTTCCCCAAAATTGATTGTATTGGTAGGAGGAGTAGACGCTCAACGTCTGGTCGTCCTGGTCGAAGTCTCCACCGGTTGAGAAGTCCTGTGATTGTGCGCCGAAGGTCACTGCCCCGCCAAAAATGACTCCAGCGGTCGATAAGTAATCGGCGCCCATTGTGCCTTGGAACGGGTTGCCGGAGTCGCTTGGAAAGTATGATTCGGTTTCCGTTTTCGAGTACCCATAACTGGAAGCAGCCCAGGCGTTCACTTTTTTCGGACCACGGTTCTGTCCGGAGAGTTCGACTTGTCGCTGGATTGTTGCGGTCCTCGAGAGACCGCTCTGGACGGCATTCTCAGCGATCAGCGAAACGTTGGCCGGAGCGGTCAGCAAACTGTACATCAGATCGGATTCAATGGTCTGGCCGGCGGTTGTCAAATGATGTGAATCGGACCAAAGGTGCGTCTGCTCCGCGTCTGGAGATACAAGTTGGGCTGGCGAACAGACCAAGGCTGAAGGCACGCTGCAGGCTGTATGGGCGGCAAGAACGCTCTCTGGGGTAAAGCCAAACTGCAATGGATGCTGCGAGACGTATTTCAGCAGGCCCTCGATGTCGACAGGAACGAAGTTAACGCCAGCCGCATGCAGAATCTCTCGCACTTCAGACGCATACTGCGCCGATTCCGCAATATTGCGCTGATTGGCCGGGGAAACGTAGCCATCCTCTTCCACCGTGCGGGCGTATGCATACGGACTCAGCACCATGATATGCTGTGCGCCAGCCGCATGCAGGCTGATAATGCTCGCAGATAAAGCATTGGAGAGCGAGTGAATGTACGTTGCGGGATCAACGTCAATTTGAGCGTCCAGCCACGCAAGGTCATTCCCGCCGATGCTGACCATATACAGCGCATTGGGATTCGCGTGTCCGTTGACCGACGTCAGATAATTGCTCACTTGCGCCGTAACCGGCACGTTGTTGTACAAGCCGTTTGCAAAGCCATTCTCTTCAGTCGTCGCATAGGTTTGCGCAGAGCCGTTGGCATAGTTTGTCCCGCCGCCAGGCATGGTGACCGGATTCGCCGTCAGGCCAAATCTCGAGGCAATTTGAATGGTGTCGACGATGCCCGGTCCCAGAAACGCGCCGCTGCCGCCAGCGGCAACAGTTCGTGCAATCAAGCTATCGATATAGGTGGCCGGTGTCCCGTCCGGCAAGGCTGGAGAGCCGCCGGTCGGACTATACCGGAAATACCCGCTGTCCATCGTGCTGTCGCCGAAGCCGATAAACTGATTGTAGCCAGAGGCGGAGACGGCACTCAAGGCGCTGGCTGACAGGGTCACGGCCAACGCGGCCACTCGAAAGATTTTCTTTGATTGTGTAGGCATACGTTCCTTGTTTGGTTGTTGTACGAGGTTAAAGAGATCGACAGCTTAAAAACTGATGCGCAAGCCAATCTCGCCGCCATAGTTTTCGGCTTCATCCGCGCCGAAGTTGCTTGAAAATGCGCCCCAAAGCGCGGTTGTCTCGTTGAGCTTGTAGGTCGAGCCGACTGAAGCGGTTGCCCAGTCAGAAGCAACGGGCGTCATATAGCTCGTATAGGCTGGTGCGGAAACAGAGGTCAGCGAGGTCCACAGTGCGCGGTCGTCGTCATTGAACTCATGATTCCATACAACTTCCGCAAACGGTTTCCACGCCCCGAGTTCAACCGATCCTCGCCACCCGAGCTGGGTGATTTGTGAAGAACGCGTCTGGCGGTCGAATGACAGCGCGGTTGCGCCGGTCGTCCCGTGTTCAGTGAACCCGTCAATGCGCACCTCTTGAAAAATCGCGCCAATAACCGGCCCCATCGTCCACTGACCAACCGTAAAGTCGAAACCGCCTCGCAATGCAAAGGCTGCTGCATGGCCATCGGCATCGCCATGATTCTGGTCAGTGAATTGGCCAAGCTGGACGGTTCGGTTGACGTCGTTCTGCAGAAAACCATACGACGCGATTGCATTGCCCCAGAACTGATTATGCTGATACGCCGTGTACATACTCAATGACTGAGTGTCTTGATCGAAATCTCCGCCGGTGGAAGAAAAGTCTTGTGAGGCGACGCCGGCAGATAGCGCGCCGCCCAGGATGAGGCCGGCGGAATTTCGGTAATCTGCGCCGATAGTCCCTTGGAACGGATGGCCAGAAGCATCAGGGGCGTTTGATTCGGTCTCGGTGCGCAAATAATTGGCGCCGGCGGCAATCCAGCCATTCATCCCGTTGGCGCCACGTTTTTTGTTAGCGAGTTCGATTTGTCGCTGTATTGTTGCAGTTCGCGAAAGTCCCGTCTGAACCGCACTTTCAGCGAGAAGCGATATCTCCCCCGGAGCCGTCAGTAAGCTGTACTCGTAATCGGCTTCAATTGTCTGGCCCGCAGTGGTCAGATGCTTGCCGTCAATGAAGAGATACGTTTGTTGCTGCTCTTCCGTCAAAACGGCGAAAACTGCCGGGGCCGACGAGGGCGAACTGGTCGCGAGCGCGGTATATGGAGTAAAGCCAAATTGTGTTGGATTTCTTGCGACGTACTTGAACACGCTGTTAAGATCAGCTGGAATATAGCGCACGCCGGCTGCAGTGAGATCATCCCAGCGCTGCGTATTGTAGGCGACGAGTCGGTTGTATTCGGCCGCATTCGAACTGTCGGTGATTTCTCCGCCAAGACTTGCGAGGTTGGCATACCGAAAGGAGTTCGGAACCAAGAGATACGTGGCGCCGGCACGTTGGAGACTGTAAACTGAGGCGGCTAAGGCCGCAGACTCTTGGATCAATTGCGCATCTGAAAGATGCGCCAAGTCGTTGTTGCCGGAGCTGATGACGTACAAGGCCGTCGGATTGGCGGCGCCGTCAACCGAGTTGAGGTAGTTTGCGATCTGCTCGGTGAGCGGAACGTTTCCCGGTGATGGAGTCGCTGTAAGCGAACCGCCATTCGCATAATTGGTTCCACCGCCGCCGACCGGCAGGGCATTCAGGCCAAACTTTCCTGCCAGGATTGTCGAGGCCATGACGCCGTTTCCGGCAAACCCTCCGTTGGCGCCAGCCGCAATGGCGGCTGCAAGGAGCGCGTCAACGGTTGGATTACCCGCTGAATGATAACGAAAATAGCCGCTATCAAGGGTGCTGTCTCCGAGTCCGATAAATTGATCGAATGCAGAGGCGTGGGCAACCCGCAGTGCTCCAAATGTCGCGGCCGAAGCCAACGCTGTCGCCAGCAGTACTTTTTTCGAGTTGAAGCTCATGTCGGTCCTAATGTTGTTTCGAATTTTTAATGTCTGGACGATCGTTTAGGCGCATTGCATACATTGCTGATCTCCATGCCAAATCAGTATGTCATAGAGCGGCGCCGCATTCAAGGTCTGAGAGGAATATTAGATGCAGCGCTCTCTGGTCGACTTTAGTCTGTGCCATTTCTTCCGGTGCTTCCAGATCATGACCCGAGCCTGTATGTCATTTCCATGAGCACAGCGAGGAGAAATTTCGCAACGTCTGGAGATCTCTCCTTTGCGGTCGAGATGACAGCCCCAAAGAAACTCCTGAAAAACGATTGTTCTTACCCTTGGCCAACGCTCTTTTTTTGTCATCTCGACCGAAGGGAGAGATCTCGCCTTTATATGACACGCCTTTGTCGATGAGGTTTCTGTTTTGCTCCGTTCCTCGTGCTTCGCTTGATTGAGAAACGGAATTTGAGCCTCTTGAAAAATGGCCAGCTTGCCGCGTTGGGCGCAAGGCTCGTTTTCTGATCTTTCCGGCGTAATCCGTCCTTGTCCGCCCCTGGACTGGCCGCAAATAAAAAAACCGCCGTCAGCGCAAGGCTGACGGCGGTCGGTGTTCCCTGAAAACTCTTGGGAAAAAATTCAGAGGCTGATCTTTGCTCCTAACTTGTCGACAAATTTGGCCAACCATGCGGGATGGGCCGGCCAGGCAGGCGCGGTCACCAGGTTGCCCTCGACATGGGCCGCGTCCATGGCCACGGCCACATACTGGCCGCCAGCCAAGCGAATCTCCGGCGAGCAGGCCGGGTAAGCCGAACATTCGCGCCCCTTGAGCACCCCGGCTGCACTCAGCAGCTGGGCGCCGTGGCAGATGGCGGCAATCGGCTTGTTGGCCGCAGCAAATTCCTTGACGACATCAAGCACCTTTTCATTCAGGCGCAGGTATTCCGGGGCCCGGCCGCCGGGAATCACCAAGCCGATGTAGCCGTCCGTCTTGATTGCAGCGAAGTCGGCATTGAGGGTGAAGTTGTGGCCCCGCTTCTCGCTGTAAGTTTGGTCGCCTTCGAAATCGTGGATTGAAGTGCGGACAAACTCGCCGGCCTTCTTGTCCGGGCACACCGCATCCACCTGATAGCCAAGCATGGTCAGGGCCTGGAACGGCACCATCACCTCGTAATCCTCGACATAATCACCAACCAGCATCAAAATCTTCTTCGCTGTCATCGTATTTCTCCTATGGCTTGTTGTTGCAGGGGTTGTGCATTTCGGCTTTCAGATCGGCCGCATCGCATGAAGCGCGCCGCCCGCACGGCTGCCGAAAATTTTAACCACCCGTGCGGAGAAGGCAAGCCCTGTCCCCAGGAATAGACCGACCGATCCTGGCCTCGCTTGCAGGTAAGTTCGGTTTTGATGAAGAACAAAGAGGACTTTGAAAATTGAGGGTCTCCAATTTTTTGGCTGTTGGGTCTCGCTCTTCGTAGTGCATACATCGCTGTAAAACGTCTTTGCGCTCGCCGACGATCAGGGAGTCCACAAACAGATTCAGTTAGGCAGATACAAGGGGGGCATCTTTTGCTTGTCCAAAGAAAAGATGAAGCCGTAAATTGATCCGTCCCTTTTCCCCCTTTCGTACAAAAGCCGCGCTAAAAATATGCTTTAGAATACCACCGGTGACCCATTACGTATACTGTCTCCGTTTTTCCAGAGCGCATGGCTGGAATCTACCAGCCGCAGAGTGATCCTTTTATCGCTCCCGGATACCTTTGTCTATTGACAACCGGGGGCCTTCTAAGTGTTGGGCGTCTGTTGGTATTCGGGGTTCTCTTCGATACTGAAATTCAAAAGCCACTTTAGAACAGACATATCCCCTTCGCATGCCCGGCTAAGAACTTTTGCCATATATGGGCTTTGGTGGAGAGGAACAACGTAATCGAAAACCTTAGCCATTGTTTGAAGCGTTGCCTGCGTCCAATCTCCATCCACAACAATGATGCCGATTAGTTTCCTATGATGGCCCTTCCAATTAATCGCCGAAAACATTTTGTCTTTCGCGTAAAGGGAGGCGTGACGACTGCTTGATTTGCGAACTTCGATAAATGCAACAGGCTCTTTCTCGTTTGGAACAACGAAGTCGGCTCGAAAATCGTAAACGACTCCTGACAATGACGAATATTCCTCTTCGCGAAGGAATGGGACGGCCTCTTCCTTTAATGCCTCGGCAACCACTTCTTCCAAAAGCACTCGCCCTACTAAATCTCGAACAATCCCCTCCAGCGTAGATTCCATACGCTGGAGGATGTTTGGCTTAGATACAGTCTCCGAATTAACACGTTCGTTAAGAAGTTTCGCTAATCTTTCAGATGCTGGCTTTGAGAAGCCGGTGTCTGATACTGATCCAACCTCCTTCTTTAGGTTGGCCTTACTAAAGACGCCCCCGAGGTGCTGAAGGATTGGAAGCAAATGCGGATTATCGAAAAGATCGTTTGCATGAAAAGATCTAAAGTTATCCGACAAGGATGCAGCTTCCTCATAAAGCTCCTCAGCAAATGGGCGTATAGCCTGATATACACCCGCAGTGACGCTGTGTTCAATATCGAAAGGCACGGCTCGCTTTCGTTCCCATTCGGCTACCAATCGTGCAGGTTCAGGATCGCTACCCTCTCGTAAATGGCCTCGTCCGCAGAATCTGTGGGTAGCTCTTTGAAAATGAGCCCCAGAACCTGAGCCCCGCCGGAGGTGAAGGTGTGGGGCGCCTGCCGCCCCGTCACCCTTGCCACCTTCAGGTGGAGCAGGGAGG